>JGI20153J14295_10001677_pt1 | contig 16798 bp, 15 predicted proteins | sample COG_03_FD_14295 | JGI IMG/M metagenome (IMG submission 14295) | reverse complement strand
TCACGTGATGACTTTCTAATGTGCTTTGTGGGGCCGACACCGCAGGCCATCATGGAGGTACAGCGCGACATGTTGGTCCAAGATGTGGTGCACATCATGGAGCGCCACTTTGATGCCTCAGAGTTGGGCACGGTCGTGAGTGCGGTGGATGCGTTGTTTCAGCAGCGCTACAGCGCGCTCGAAACCTCCATGCAAATGGGACGACCGCCCCGTGGGGCTGGCGGCGGCTCGGGGCACGGTACGGGCGGGCGCAAACCGCGCCATCTGCATTAGCGGCATGAGGGCATGAGGACATGACCGTGGCAAAGGCCAGCAGTTCTCCGGCGCGTTCATCCACACTCAACGCCGGCGTCCGAAAGCGTGAGGTGTTCGGTTGGGCGATGTACGACTTCGCCAACTCCGGGTTCACCACGGTGGTCATTACTGCCGTATTTTCTGCATATTTCGTTGGCGCAGTCGCACAGGGTGCGGCTTGGGGCGCCTTGGCGTGGACAACCACGTTGGGCGTGTCGTACGCGCTGGTGATGCTGAGCATGCCCGCCTTGGGGGCCTGGGCTGACTTACACGGCGCGAAGAAGCGACTGCTTGGCTGGGTCACGTTGTTGTGCCTTGTGTCCACTGCCGCGTTGGCTTGGGTGCAACCGGGTGACCTCGTTTTGGCCTGCATCTTGGTGGTGGTGGCGAATACCGCCTTCAGCTGGGGTGAGTCGGTGTCTTACGCCTTTTTGCCCGAATTAGCGAAGCCAGAGGCCATGGGGAAAGTGAGTGGCTGGGGTTGGGGTTTGGGTTATGCGGGTGGCATGTTGACGTTAGGAATTTGTTTGGTCTGGGTCATGAGCGCGCAGGCACGGGGCGAAACGGCGGCAGATTTTGTACCAATCACCATGGTGATCACGGCGGTGATGTATGGGGCCGCGTCCTTGTTCACCTTTGCATTGCTTAAAGAGCGAACCTTACCGACTAAGTCAAAAGACGATGTGGCTAGCGCTTTGATGGCGGTGCCGGAGCGCACGTTACAGGGCTTTCAGGCGTCGATGCGTCGCTTGCATGAGACGTGGCAAGCCTCTGCGCGTTATCGGGACTTTTCGCTGTTGTTAGGCAGCGCGGTGTTTTATCAGGGCGGGGTGGCGGTTGCGATTACGTTGGCGGCGATTTATGCCCAGCAAGTCATCGGCTTCCAGCCTCAAGAGATCATGGTGTTGGTCTTTGTCATCAACGCGGCAGCCATGATCGGGGCGCTGGTGTTCGGACACCTGCAGGACAAAATGGGTCACCGCTTGACACTGAGTTTGACACTGGTCGGTTGGACAATCACCTGCATACTGGCGGGTTTGGCGACGACCAAATTGGCGTTTTGGTACGCCGCGGCACTGGCGGGTGTTTGTATGGGGTCTAGCCAGTCCTGCGGTCGTGCGATGGCGGGCCTGCTGGCTCCCACCAAGCAACTGGCCGAGTTTTATGGGCTGTGGTCGTTTGCCACCCGATTGGCTGCGATTGCGGGGCCCCTAATGTACGGCCTGATCACGTGGGGAACAGGGGGCGATCAACGTACGGCGATTTTCAGCACGGCACTGTTGTTCGTGGTCGGCTTGGGGTTTTTGATACCCCTAGACATGGCGCGTGGCCAGCGAGCGGCTCAGGACGACTGAGCCGAGACCTGTCGTTTAAGCCGAGACCACGGGTATCTTTTTAAACTCACCTGAGGCGATGCGTTTTTGCCACTCGGCTGGCCCGGTGTTGTGCACACTGGTGCCGCCAGCATCGACGGCCACCGTGACAGGCATGTCCACGATGTCGAACTCGTAAATCGCCTCCATACCCAGGTCAGCAAAGGCGGCGACGCGTGAACCCTTGATTGCTTTCGAGACGAGGTAAGCCGCGCCACCAACCGCCATCAGGTAGGCGCTCTGGTGTTTCTTAATGGACTCAATAGCGGCAGGGCCGCGTTCCGCCTTGCCCACCATGGCGATGAGTCCCGTTTGGCTGAGCATCATGTCGGTGAACTTATCCATACGCGTCGATGTGGTGGGGCCCGCTGGGCCAACTACCTCTTCACCCACGGGGTCCACCGGGCCGACGTAATAGATCACGCGGTTTTTAAAGTCCACGGGCAACGGCTCCCCTTTGGCCAGCATGTCGCTGATGCGCTTGTGAGCGGCGTCGCGCCCCGTGAGCATCTTGCCGTTCAGCAGAAGGGTTTGACCAGGCCGCCAGCTGGCGACCTCTTCTTTGGTTAGGCTATTTAAGTCGACGCGCTTGCTTTGCTCGGTGTTGGGGGTCCAGTTCACCTTGGGCCAGCTATCGAGGCTAGGCGGGGTGAGGTAGACCGGGCCTGAACCATCCATCACAAAGTGTGCGTGGCGTGTGGCCGCGCAGTTGGGAATCATAGCGACAGGCTTACTGGCTGCATGCGTGGGGTATTGACGAATCTTTACGTCCAGTACGGTGGTCAGTCCACCCAAGCCTTGTGCGCCAATGCCCAGCGCGTTGACCTTTTCGTATAGCTCAATGCGCAACTCCTCAATAGGCGTCAGGGCCGCACCTTTGCTGGATTTCTCCAGCAACTGGTACATATCCAGATCTTCCATGAGGGCTTCTTTTGCGCACAGCATGGCCTTCTCCGATGTGCCGCCGATGCCAATGCCCAGCATGCCAGGCGGGCACCAGCCCGCACCCATGGTCGGTACGGTTTTGAGTACCCAGTCCACCAGTGAGTCGCTGGGGTTGAGCATGGCCAGCTTGGACTTATTCTCACTGCCGCCGCCTTTGGCGGAGACGATGATATCGAGGGTGTTGCCCGGCACAATTTGTACGCTGATAACCGCCGGGGTGTTGTCTTTGGTGTTCAGGCGTGTGAACTGCGGGTCGGCCACGACACTGGCGCGCAGTGGGTTATCGCCCATGGCATAGCCACGACGCACGCCTTCGTTGATTGCGTCTTCTAGACCACCTTTAAAGCCATCAAAGCGGATATCCATACCCACTTTTAAAAACACGTTCACGATACCGGTGTCTTGGCACATCGGACGGTGTCCCGTTGCGCTCATGTAGCTGTTTGTCAAAATTTGCGCCATCGCATCTTTGGCCGCTGGCGCTTGCTCGCGCTCATAGGCGCTCGCCAAGTGGCTGATGTAGTCGGTGGGGTGGTAGTAGCTGATGTACTGAAGTGAGGCGGCGATGGACTCAATCAGATCGGCTTCTTTGATGGCGGTCGTTTGGGACATGATAGGTTTCTCGTGAGGGCAGCAAAGCGATACAAATTGAGGCGCAACGACCCAGCGTGCTGGGGTGCGTTTAGCGCCTCACTGTCAAGCCCTTATTGTAAATCGCCTGCTAGGCAGCGCTGTCACCCGAGTGGATCACCGCCCCCCTTGACTGGGAGGCAGGGGCTGGTTACAAACAAGCGTCACCGCATGTAAGTGGCTCGTAAGAGCATGGATGCACAGTGAGACCATCAGTTCGGGCGTTTGCGTAGCGCCTACAAAAACCGCTTTTAGGAGAGTGTTCATGTCGGGTAGTCAATCATCTATTGAGTCCACACTGGTTGAGAACCGTGTCTTTGAGCCTGCCGCCGAGATGGCTGCCGGCGCCGCTGTGTCAGGGATGGCCGCCTACGAGGCGCTGTATAAAGAGGCAGAAACAGATCTAGAGGGTTTCTGGCGCAAGCGTGCGAAAGAAAATCTGGTCTGGTCAAAGCCGTTCACACGGGTCTTAGACGAGTCCAACGCCCCGTTTTACAAGTGGTTTGACGACGGCGAGCTCAATGCGTCAGCCAACTGTTTAGACCGCCATATGGGCACCCCCACGGAGAACAAAACCGCAATCATCTTTGAATCCGACGACGGACAAGTGACCAAGGTGACGTACAAAGAACTGTTGTCTCGCGTTGCCCGCTTTGCAAACGTGCTGAAGACGCAGGGCGTCAAGCGCGGCGATCGTGTGATTATTTATATGCCCATGACCATCGAGGGTGTGGTCGCCATGCAGGCTTGCGCGCGCATTGGTGCGACCCATTCGGTGGTGTTTGGTGGCTTCTCGGCCAAGGCCTTGCAAGAGCGCATCATCGACGTGGGTGCCGTCGCGGTGCTGACAGCCAACTATCAAATGCGTGGCGGTAAGGAATTACCACTCAAAAGCATTGTGGACGAGGCCATGGCAATGGGTGGCTGCGAAGCGGTGACCTCTATCGTGGTCTATCAGCGCACGCCAACAGACGTCAACATGGTGGCAGGTCGAGACCACTTTATGGATGCGTTACTGGCGAGCGAAAGCGACGTGTGCCCCCCCGAGATGGTGGACGCAGAGCACCCCTTGTTTGTGCTCTATACCTCTGGCTCAACAGGGAAACCCAAAGGGGTGCAACACGCCACTGGAGGCTACCTGCTGTGGGCGCGTATGACCATGAACTGGACCTTCGACCTGAAGGACAGCGATGTGTTTTGGTGTACCGCAGATATCGGTTGGATTACAGGTCATACCTATGTGGCCTACGGCCCGTTGGCTGCTGGTGCGACGCAAATCGTGTTTGAGGGCGTGCCGACGTTCCCGAATGCAGGCCGTTTCTGGCAAATGATTGACCGCCATAAGTGCACCATTTTCTATACCGCACCCACCGCCATTCGCTCGCTCATTAAAGCGGCTGAGAGCGATGCGGCCGTGCACCCTAAGCAGTCCGATCTCAGTAGTCTGCGGATTCTGGGCTCGGTCGGTGAGCCCATTAACCCCGAGGCGTGGATGTGGTACCACCGCCATGTGGGTGGCGAGCGCTGCCCCATTGTGGATACCTTCTGGCAGACCGAGACGGGTGGCCACGTGATTACACCCTTGCCTGGCGCTACGCCCTTGGTGCCAGGTTCTTGCACCTTGCCGTTGCCCGGCATCATGGCATCGATCGTGGATGAAAGTGGCCAAGACATGCCCAACGGGGATGGCGGCATCTTGGTCATCAAGCGGCCATGGCCCAGCATGATTCGCACCATTTGGGGTGACCCAGAGCGCTTCAAGAAAAGCTACTTCCCAGACGAGTTGGGCGGCACGATGTACCTAGCGGGTGACGGTGCGGTGCGCTCCAAGGATCGGGGCTATTTCCGAATCACGGGGCGTATCGATGATGTGCTGAACGTATCGGGTCACCGCATGGGCACCATGGAAATCGAATCGGCCTTGGTGGCTAAAACTGATCTGGTTGCCGAGGCCGCGGTGGTGGGTCGGCCCGATGACGTGACGGGCGAGGCGATTGTGGCGTTTGTGGTCTTGAAGGGCGCGCGGCCCGAGGGCGATGAGGCCAAGCGCATTGCGAAGGTCTTGCGTGACTGGGTGGGAACCGAGATCGGCCCGATTGCCAAGCCGAAAGAGGTGCGTTTTGGCGATAACTTGCCCAAGACACGCTCTGGCAAGATCATGCGCCGCTTGTTGCGCACGCTTGCCCAAGGAGAGACCATCACGCAGGACACCAGCACCTTGGAGAACCCAGCGATTTTGGAGCAACTGGCCAAGGCGCTGTAAGAAAAAAAGCCCGCCGGTGTAAACCGCGGGCTTTTTGGTGCGCGTCGCACGGCTAGCGTGCGTGCGTCATGGGGCGCTTACTGGGTAGCTAAGACCCAAGCAGCCAACTTCTTGGCCTCATCCGCAGATACCTGTGGGTTGGCTGGCATGGGAATGGCACCCCAAACGCCCGCGCCGCCCTTCATGATTTTGGTCGCGAGCTTGGCTGCGGCNGCCTTGTCGCCNGCGTATTTCTGGGCGACGGCTTGATAGGAAGGGCCGACCAGCTTCTTGTCCATGGCGTGACAAGCCATGCAGTTTTTGGATTTAGCCAGTGCCATGTCAGCCATGGCGGGTGCTGCCAATAAGGTGGAAGCGGCGATCGCAATTAAGATGCGTTTCATGGTGAATCCTATCTATAAGTAATCGTCACGGTGTCAGCGTAGTAAGTCNGATGAGACAACACTATTTTGCCAGTCNCAACCGCTCACAAAGGGTTGACGGTTCAATTTTACAAACACTTTACAAAACCCTAAAACACGCCAGTGTGTAGGGTTTTGAAGGGTTTTGAAAGGTTTTGAAAGGTTTGTAGAGGCTAGAACGCTCGCTTAGAAGTTGTCCAATACCGCACCACGGCTGGCACTGGCGGCGTTGAATGCAAACTTGGCTTGCACACCGCGGGTGTAGCGGGGTGCGGGTGCCGTCCACTTGGTGCGGCGCTCGGCCAGCACCTCGTCGCTCACCAAGACATCGAGTGTGAGATTGATGGCGTCGATGGTGATCATGTCGCCCTCATGGATGAGCGCAATGTTTCCGCCCACCGCAGCCTCCGGTGCGACGTGGCCGACGACCATACCCCAAGTACCGCCAGAGAAACGACCATCGGTTATCAGGCCAACGGACTCGCCCAAGCCGGCACCAATGAGCGCACCCGTGGGGGCCAACATCTCGGGCATACCCGGGCCACCTTTGGGGCCCAAGTAACGCAAGATCATGACATCACCGGCAACGATTTTGCCGTCCAAAATAGCCTTCAATGCCGATTGCTCGTCGTCGAACACACGTGCAGGCCCTGTAATGGTTGGGTTCTTCAAGCCTGTGATTTTGGCGACGGCACCTTCAGGGCTCAAGTTGCCCTTCAAGATGGCCAGGTGGCCAGCAGCGTACATGGGTTTGCTGATGGGACGAATCACGTCTTGATCGGCACGTGGCTCATCGGGAATGTCGGCCAACTGCTCTGCAATGGTTTTACCTGTGATGGTCATGCAGTCACCATGCACCAAACCGGCTTTCAGCAAAATCTTCATGACCTGTGGAATGCCGCCTGCCTTGTGCAGGTCAACAGCCAGGTACTTGCCGCTGGGCTTTAAGTCGCACAGCACGGGGGTGACCTTGCGAATACGCTCGAAGTCGTCGAGTGTCCATTCCACACCGGCGGCATGGGCAATAGCCAAGAAGTGCAACACGGCGTTGGTGGAGCCNCCGGTTGCCATGGTCAGCGCCACTGCGTTTTCAATTGCCTTCTTCGTGACGATGTCGCGTGGCTTTAAGTCTTTTTTCACGGCCTCAATCAAGACACGTGCGGACTCCGTGGCTGAGCCGACGATCTCATCATGGGGGCTGGCCATGGTGGAAGAAAAGGGCAGGCTCATGCCCAGCGCCTCAAAGGAGCTAGACATGGTGTTTGCCGTGTACATACCGCCGCAGGAGCCCGTGCCAGGAATGGCGCGACGCTCGATTTCCTCTAAGTCTTCGTCTGAGAGATTACCCGCCGCGTTTTGACCGACGGCCTCAAACACGCTGACGATGTTCAGATCTTGCCCTTTGTAACGGCCTGGAAGAATCGTGCCGCCGTAGACATAGATGGCGGGCACGTTGGCGCGCAACATACCCATCATGCCGCCGGGCATGTTTTTGTCGCAGCCGCCGATGACCACCACGCCGTCCATCCATTGGCCTTGCACGCTGGTTTCCACGCAGTCAGAGATCACCTCGCGGCTGACCAAGGAGTACTTCATACCCTCGGTGCCCATGGCCATGCCGTCGGAAATGGTGGGGGTGCCGAATACCTGCGCGTTGCCGCCAGCGGTTTCAATGGCATCAATGGCGGCATCCGCCAGACGCTGAATGCCCGCATTGCAAGGTGTGATGGTGCTGTGGCCGTTGGCTACACCGATCATGGGTTTTTTGAAGTCTTCCTTCTCATAGCCCATTGCGTAATACATTGAACGGTTAGGCGCGCGTGACTTGCCTTCTGTAATGTTGGCAGAGCGGCGATTGATTTTGAGTGTCTTCGGATCGGTCATTGATTTACCCAGTAAGAGTGAGTGAATGGGATGTGTTACCCCGCCATATCGCCTAGGGCGAAAGTGCATCTATTTTAGAGGCTATCTGGCGAGATCAGTGAACCGCCCCAATCGTTTGAAATGGAAGGCAAAATAGCAGCATGCTGATTCATCCTGAAATTGACCCCGTTGCCATCGCTATTGGCCCCATCGCCGTGCACTGGTACGGGCTGACTTACCTGCTCGCTTTTGCGCTCTTTGTTTTGTTGGGTCGAGCGCGCTTGAAGCACGCTCCCTATAGCCAGCGGGCCGACGGACGAGATTGGCAGCCTGCGGACATAGAGGACATCTTGTTTCTTGGGGTGATGGGCGTGGTACTCGGGGGGCGCATAGGGTATTGCTTGTTTTATAAGCCCGGCTATTACCTGTCGAATCCGCTGGAAATCTTCGCGGTGTGGCAAGGTGGGATGAGTTTCCACGGCGGCTTGCTCGGCGTGCTGATTGCGATGTGGTGGTTCTCCCGTAGCCGCAGCGTTCGATTTTTGACGGTAATGGATTTGATCGCACCGTGCATTCCTGCGGGCTTGGCATCGGGGCGTTTGGGTAACTTTATAAACGGCGAGTTGTGGGGGCGCGTTGCCGACCCCAGCTTGCCTTGGGGCATGGTGTTTAGGGGAGGAGGCGCGTTGCCGCGTCACCCCTCGCAAATTTATCAACTCTTGCTTGAGGGCTTGCTACTTTTCGTGGTGTTGTGGCTGTATGCGCGTCAGCCGCGGCAGACCGGACAAGTGTCGGCTGTTTTCTTGATGGGCTATGGCGCGTTGCGCTTCTTTGCAGAATACTTCCGCGAACCCGACGCCCATTTGGGCTTGTTGGGCTTGGGGTTGAGCATGGGGCAGTGGCTGTGCGTCCCTATGATGTTCGCGGGCGCGGCACTCATGGTGTGGGCGAATCGCCAGTCCGTGCGTAGCCACTCATGAGCACCGTGATCGCTGTCACCGCTGACGGCACGCCTGCCGTGCGATGGCGCTACGTATCGGACGGGGTGGCTGAGGTTTGTATCAGCAACCCGACACGCATGAACGCCATGACCGTGGGGATGTGGGCTGAACTGCGCGAGGCCTTTGAAACCCTGTCGGCCCAACCACTCAGCGCGATCGTTTTAACGGGTGACCCCAGCGGCCACGCATTTTGTGCGGGCGGAGACATACAGGAGTACCCGGCATTTCGTTTTGATGCGACCTCGCTGGCGCACTTTCATGAGGCGCAGGTATGGCCTGGGTTGCGAGCCATCTTGAACTGTGACATTCCGGTGATCGCCCATATCAACGGCACCTGCATGGGGGCTGGCTTGGAGTTGGCCTGTTGCGCTGACATTCGTTTGGCTCATAGCGATGCGGTTTTCGGTGCGCCGATCGCTAAATTGGGTTTCCCCATGGCCCCCAAGGAGGCCGCTGTAGTGGCATCGGTTTTGGGCACGTCAGTGGCGCGCAATATCTTGTTGCAAGCGGCAACCTATCGCGCGGAACTGCTACACCATATGGGTTTCTTGGCAGAAATACACCCCGCCCAAGACCTTGATAAGGCGGTCACCCGTGTCGCTAATAAAGTGCGAACCTTAGCGCCAGAAGCGGCCAGATTAAACAAACAGTTGTTACGCGACACCTTGCCTGACAGCCTGGGTTTGCGGCGCCGCGATGCGAACCAAGCCTACGCCTATGCGGGGTCGGCGGAGCACCGCGAAGGCGTCACGGCATTTATAGCGAAACGGTCGCCGCGTTTCGGCGCCTCTTCGGACGATGCGTGAGGTTTGTGGCATGAGAGTTGTGGCATGAGGCATCACGCATAAGCATGGATACGGTGTCGCTTCTTTTGGCGCCCGCGTTGGCCGCGCTGTCTATGGGCGTGCTGGGCGGCCCGCACTGTATTGCCATGTGCAGTGCGGCGTGTGCTGGCGTGGCGCGTGCAAGTTGCGGCTTGGACGATCCGTCCCCCAAGCGCATCAATACGGCCTTGTTGCAGTTTCAGTTGGGCCGCGTGCTGGGTTATGCGCTACTGGGTATGGTCGCGGCGGGATCTGTGCAGGCGCTGGGCTGGATGGGGGCCAACACCACGGTAATTAGACCGCTGTGGATGGGCTTTCACGTGGTCGCTGCGTTGTTGGGCTTGACGCTGTTGGGCTTGGGTCGGCAGCCCCATTGGGTAGACGGTTTGGCACAGCGCGTCTGGCGCTTTGTGCGTCCGCGTATCGGTAACTTTGGCAGCAGCGCGCCATGGCTGGTCGGCATGGTTTGGGCACTGATGCCGTGTGGGTTGCTGTACGCCGCGCTCATGCTGGCGGCCTTGCAAAGCAGTGCGTGGCAGGGCGGCTTGACCATGGCTATTTTTGCAGCGGGAAGCGGCGTGTCTATGACGCTCGGTGCATGGTGGTTGTTACGCGCCAACCTCCGTCCGGCTGGCCATTGGGCGATGCGCGCAGCGGGTCTGGCCTTATTTGGCTTGTCGAGTTGGGCCATCTATAAGGGCGTGACGGCACCCACGGGTTTGTGGTGCGCATAGCCCATGCGCGGTGGCGCCTAGTCGCTTGACGTGCGCTGCGTCGCAGCGCGCTCACTGCACTGACCGCGCTGACCGCGTTTAGGCAAGGTGGCCAAGACCACGCCGACAAGGGCAATGGCGAAGGCAATGACCTGTATGCCGGTCATGACCTCATCGAAAAACGCCACACCAATGGCGGCCGCGGTGATGGGTAGAAATACGGTGAACACCCCGGCTTGATGCGCCGGAATGGTTTTAAGACCTGTCATCCACAGCCACACCGTCACCACGCTGGCCGCGGTGGCATAAAAGAGCAGCAGCGCCCACTTGTCTGCGGTGACTCCCGCGAAGTCGAACTGCAGCGCCAAGTAAATACCAAAGGGTGTGGTGAGCGCCAGTCCCCACACATTGATGACGGCCGCAATGCGCTTGGCTGATAAATGCGCGGTGAGGTACTTGCCGATNACGGCGTAAGAGGCTTCGCAACAAACGGCTGCGAACACCAACAGGTTTCCGATGGACGCGTTGGGGTAGGCTGCGCTGGTTTGTTCGGGGCGGTTGCTCGCGTAAAGCCCAATGCCCACAAAGGCGCAGAGGATTGCGAACAGGGATAACCGCGACAGTCGCTCACCCAAAAAGAGGGCGCTCAGCACGGCAACCATCGCGGGGATGGCGGCAAGAATAACGCCCGCAGAACTGGCACTTGTGAGGCTCAGGCCGTAGAGCATACAAATTGAGAACAGGAAGTTGCCGAGGAACGAGGTTAAGAAAAGCAAGCGGTGCGTGGCGCGTGACAGTGGGCTTTCTTGAGGCTCTGGTTTGAGCCAGCCCATCATCAGCACGGTGCCCGTACCGAAGCGCAACCAGGCCAATAACAGCACGGGGAACGCTGCGACCAAGGGCTTGGACANTGCCACGTANCACCCGACCAGCGCCATGCTAAGACCAAGACACAGGTAGGCAAGCCACGTTTTCATAGCGATAGCTTATTCCATTTCACACAGCAAAAAAGACGTTTCTCGATGTGAAATGTACGAGCATCTGCCCATGCTGCGTCGCACCAAAATTTCTCATTTTGGGAAATTTTATTCCACATTGCGATATTTAACTAAAAGATGATTGATATTTATATAAAAAATAAAAGTCTTATATAAGACACAAGAGATCGGATTAACTCTTGTATAAGACTTATAGTAGGTGTCATGAAGGCGAAAGTGCTTTTTGCCCACCCCATTTGAATTTAACAAACCTGAAGGCGTACTGATATGAAAAAGCAAACCCGTGAGCAGCAAATTGCAGCCCTTGAAAAAGACTGGGCGGAGAACCCCCGTTGGAAGGGCGTGACCCGTCCTTACAGCGCAGCCGACGTCGTGCGCTTGCGTGGTAGCTTGCAACCTGAGCACACCCTGGCGGCCAACGGCGCAGAGCGTCTGTGGGAACTGGTTAACGGTGGTGCCAAAAAGGGTTACGTCAACTCATTTGGTGCGATCAGCGCTGGGCAAGCCATGCAACAAGCCAAAGCGGGTCTTGAGGCGGTCTACCTGTCTGGTTGGCAAGTGGCCGCTGACGGCAACTCCTCAGAGACCATGTACCCCGATCAGTCGTTGTACGCCTATGACTCGGTGCCAACGATGGTGCGCCGCATCAACAACACCTTTAAACGTGCCGATGAAATTCAGTGGTCGCGTGGCATCAACCCGGGTGACGACGGCTTTATTGACTACTTTTTGCCTGTGGTGGCAGATGCCGAGGCGGGTTTTGGTGGGGTGTTGAACGCCTTCGAATTGATGAAGAACATGATTACGGCGGGCGCAGCGGGCGTGCACTTCGAGGACCAACTCGCCGCGGTTAAAAAATGCGGCCACATGGGCGGCAAGGTATTGGTGCCCACGTCGGAGGCGGTTCAAAAACTCACTGCTGCGCGCTTCGCTGCGGACGTCATGGGTGTGTCCACCATTGTGTTGGCTCGCACCGACTCCGAGGCGGCCAACCTCATCACCTCAGACCATGATGCCAATGACCGCCCCTTCCTAACGGGAGAGCGCACACCAGAGGGCTTCTATCGCGTGAAAAATGGTTTGGAGCAAGCCATCAGCCGTGGCGTTGCGTACGCCCCGCATGCCGACTTGGTCTGGTGCGAAACGGGTGTGCCAGACATCGGTTTCGCCAGAGAGTTTGCCCAAGCCGTGCACGCCGCATGCCCTGGCAAGCTGTTGTCTTACAACTGTTCGCCGTCGTTCAACTGGAAGAAGAATCTAAACGACACGCAGATTGCGTCTTTCCAAGAAGACTTGTCCGCCCTCGGTTACAAGTATCAGTTCATCACGTTGGCGGGTATCCACATCAACTGGTACAACAGCTTCAAGTTCGCCAAGGCCTACGCGGGCGGCGAGGGTATGAAGCACTACACCGAGATGGTGCAAGAGCCTGAGTTCAAGGCGCGCGAGGACGGTTACACATTTGTGTCGCATCAGCAAGAGGTGGGTGCAGGTTACTTCGACGAAGTCACCACCGTGATTCAAGGCGGCGCTTCTTCTGTGAAAGCGTTAACCGGCTCGACAGAGGAAGAGCAGTTCCATTGATGCGTTGAGCGCAGATAAAGGTACAGGTAAAGGTACAGGTACAGGTACAGGTACAGGTACAGGTAAGGGCGCGGTTGCGGGCGCCTGTACCGCCTGATGGGCGCTAGTCAGAGATGCGGGCGCGCAAGGCTTTTTTCTCCGAGCGTTGGCTTTTCTCCGCACGGGCGCGCTGTTTGGAGCCATAGCTGGGTTTGGTGGGGCGACGTTTTTTGGGAGGTGTTGCCACGCTTTGCACCAGCTCACTCAATCGAGACAGCGCATCCAGCTTGTTCATCTCCTGCGTGCGGTGTTGCTGTGCCTTGATTACCAAGACGCCAGATTTGTTAATCCGGCTGTCACTGAGGGTCAGCAAGCGCTCCTTTACCTCATCAGGCAACGCGGACGCCGCAATATCAAAACGCATGTGAATGGCGCTGGAAACCTTGTTAACGTTTTGACCGCCAGAGCCTTGTGCACGAATAGCGCTGATTTCGACATCGTCTTCTGCAATGCGCAATTCGGGGCGTTTAGCTGCGGCGGTCATATGCGGATAAGGGGGCGTCGCCTATTGGCGGTTGACGCGACCAAGTAGCGAGGTCAATGCCGGCACATAGTCGTCGCCGTGCCCCGCATCGACGACGGCGCTAATCGCCGCTGAGACGCCGTCAGCAATTGCATGGCTACCGCCGCCATCGCCAATCATTTCCCGGTAGTAATTGATATCTTTCATGGCATTACTGATGGCGAAAGGGACATCGCTGGCATCGCCCGTCAATATGGACTTGCGCAACCGATCAAGGGCTGCGCCCGCGCCGCCACCTTTGGCGAGCACGTCGACAAACAGTTGCGGATCGACACCAGCGGCTGCTGCTTGGGCGGCTGCCTCCGCCATCACGGCCATGTGCCCGAGGGATACATAGTTGTGCAAGAGTTTCATCCGGTGCCCAAACCCGAGGGCGCCGACGTGATCAATGTTTTCTGTGAAGGTATTCAGCACGGGCCTTGCCGCATCGAGGACAGCCGTTTCCCCTCCGACCAAAATATTGAGCGTGCCCTCGTGTGCTTGCTTTGCCAGTCGCGTCATGGGTGCGTCTAGGTACTGGCTACCTGCGGCGGCGACCAGTGCGGCCATGCGCGCCGTAGAGGCTGGCAGTGACGTAGAGCAATCTACGACGATGCTGCCCGGTTTGAGTGACGCAATCACCCCGGTATCGCCCGTGAGAACGGCCTCAACTTGGGGGGAGCCGGAGACGCACAGAATAATAAGGTCGACCTCAGACGCCACCGCCCCTGGGGTGAGGCCTTGTGTCGCACCGAGGTCTATTAAGTCATGTACCGGTTGGTTGCCAGGGTGATCGAGCATGACCAAGGGAAAGCCGCCCTTGAGCACGTTCAGCGCGATGCCATGGCCCATATGTCCCACCCCAATGATTCCTACCCGCATGGCTCAATCCTTTACTTATTTATTTACTTATTTACGCCGAAGACGCTATCGTAACCAAATTAAAAAAAGCCACCCGAGGGTGGCTTCTTCGATACCGAGGGTCACCGACGCCGTGACTTACTTGGTGGGGGCCTTGGCGTAGCGAAGGTAAGGAAGCTTGATATCCAACTCGCCGTATTTCTCTGTCGCCTGTTCGTTGTTTAGCGCTAGGGCGACGATGACGTCTTGGCCTGGCACCCAATTCGCAGGCGTCGCCAGTGGCACGCCATCCGTGATTTGAATCGCATCCAATGCACGCAGAATTTCTGCGAAGTTTCGGCCCACGGTCATGGGGTATGAAATGCTCAAGCGCACCTTCTTGTCGGGGCCAATAATGAACACGGTTCTGACGGTCGCGCTATGTGCCGGCGTGCGGCCATCCGGTAGGTAGGCATCCGCCGGCAGCATGTCATAGAGCTTGGCAACCTGCAAAGAGGTGTCGTCAATGATAGGAAAATCTGCCGGGGCGCCCGCAAACGCCGTGATGTCTTTTTTCCATTTTTCATGGTCCTCAACGCTGTCTACAGAGACGCCCATTACTTTGGTGTTGCGTTTGGCGAACTCAGGAGCGAGTTGCGCCACCGCGCCAAACTCCGTGGTGCATACGGGAGTGAAGTCTTTGGGATGTGAGAACAAAATGGCGTAGCTGTCGCCTATCCAGTCGTGCAGTGTCAATGCGCCGGCGGTAGACGCCGCTGTGAAGTTGGGGGCAATATCGTTGATACGTAGTGACATAGAGATTCCTTTGTGTAGCGTTTAAGGATAGAGATAAATAAAGACCTATTTCTCTTGTGACTATGTATTTTGTTAGCCGACGTGTTTTTTGTGAAATACGAAGAAGTTATATGCTTATGCTGGAAACGCATGAGGGCGCGCCTATTTCGCTGTTTCGTTATACTTTTCCCATGTCCAAGCGGTTAATTTCTCGTTGTTGTTAAATATTTAATGGCGCATCATCAAATGAAGCCATTGCGTCGAGCACTTGCGAGCAGCGTTGCCGCCGCATTGTTTGGGGTGTTTTTTAGTAGCCGTTCGTCATTTGCGTCCAATATGTCACAGGCAGCAGGCATTCACGCCATTCAACCGTTGCTCACGGCCCTCAGGGCGACTCAGTTACCCGTTTGTGTCGAGGCGGCTGAGCGACTGTCCGCGTCGTTTGCGCATACACACGTTGCCGATCTTGCGCTGCGCAACGCCAAACTAGACTCCGCACATGCCTTGGCGCTGGCCGCCGCCATTCGTCATGCAACGCAGGGCGGCGCGTTTCAACTGCGCGGGTTTAGCGCCAGTTACAACCCTCAAATTGGGTCGACTGGCGCCGCCGCTGTCGTGGCGGCCATGCCAGACAACCTAGCTGAATTTGGGATGGTTGGGTGCGCTCTCGACGATGTCGCAGGCGATGCCATTGTGGAATTCATGGCACGAGCCACCACGCTGAGAGTCATCTGCGTTGAGGAAAACACATTTTCAACAGCGATGGTGGCGCGTATCACCCAAGCAGGTCGTTTGCTGCCAGGTTGCCTCGTTGTGGTTTGAACCTGCTGGCGTAGCCTCTCGCGGTGCTCTTAAAAGGCGCCTGGAATCATAGAGTCTGCGATGGGTCTGCGCTGAGACGGTTGCTCGCGGGACTTGAGCGCGTCAGGTAACGCCTCGGCATCGCCTTGCCGCCCGATCGCAACGATGCAGTGAATCGCGTAGTCGGCAGGTAGCTTGATCACAGTGGCTGCGGCCTCCGCGTTGAAACCGCCCATGGCATGTGTCGCCCAGCCGGATTGACTGGCTTGTAGCGCCAGAAAAGGCCCAAGCCGCGCCAGCATCAAACGCGTGGGCGCCATTGTTGACGAGCTCACTGCCACCCGGTGGGACCATGCGCTTGTGGGAGGTGACTGCAATCAACGCAGCAGCCTTCGGCGCCCACGTTTGGTTGCCGGGAGCCAATGTCGCGGCAAGATCAGCCCATGCCGCATCGTTTCGCAAGCTGTACACAAAGCGCCACGGTTGTACGTTGCTCGCAGAAGGTGCCCAGCGAGCCGCCTCAAGAATTCCTGTGAGCTCGGCTAAGGTGATGCTGGCATCGGTGAAAGACCTTGGCGACCAGCGGTTAACAAAGATGGGGTCGACGGGGGTATCGGCGATGCGCGTGGGAGCAGTGGTCATAAAGCGTTATTTCCTTGTCATTTTTAGATCGAAATGCTAACAAATTTCAAATTGTCTTGGCGCCCGCCCCATGGTGGGTCACCGCGATCAGCCGCCGAACGATCGCGGTCAGACAGCCCGCCTTGGCGTGTACGCGTTGTTGTGTCTTTTTCAAATCTGGGCGGCAATGGCGCAGATGCTTTTTAATTTGCGCAGTATTGACTTACAACCATCTCAGTGTGTTGACTAGCCTATGATGAGACGCAAACGGTCAGCGTATTTTGTGGCGTGATCGATTGTTTGGAGCAGGC
>JGI20153J14295_10001674_pt1 | contig 16810 bp, 18 predicted proteins | sample COG_03_FD_14295 | JGI IMG/M metagenome (IMG submission 14295) | reverse complement strand
CCTAAGGGTAGGGTCACTTTAGGTGTACATCACGTACAGTGTATCACCATCACCACCATCACATCCCCTGTACTAGTAACGATAAGGATTACACCGTCTGTCTGTACGTACAGTAACTGCAGAAATCTGTGGTATCCAAATGGGTATCATAAAAGCGATGCTTGATTATGAACTGCAAATACGTAAGTACTGTTATTGTTTGCATCAGTTGTACGTGGTGCATATGAAGGGAAACAATACCGGCCTTGGGTACCAACATTTCCTACTTCATGACGAAAGTTTTAAAGCCTTACGCTGGATCTGTCCTGACCCGGACGGGTTGAACACCGACCTGCACGGGTCGCCAGTATAACTGGTTCAACATTCGAACTAGATCACCGCTCAATCTCATCCCAAACTCAAAACGTGAAAGGACTGTAGTGGTGACGATCTTGGCAGAGGAATGCACTTTAAATTTGGATTTAATTCCGAAGATAAACTGAGTTTTAAGCCAAAATTGTGGAGTCGCATTCAGTACAGTTAAGTATGAAACTGAAACTGAAGATGAAAGGTGTAAGAAATGGCAAAATATTTGGTGCGCGCCGGCTATAATGACAGCGGCTTCAAAGGCATGGTGTCCAATCCGTCAGATCGGGGTGAAGCGATTAAAGGAATTACAGCTGCACTTGGGATCACAACTGAATGTATTTATTTTTCACCCTCAACTGCCGAAGCCATCATGATCGTTGAGTCTGATGCGGAAAAAAACGCGCGGCTTATGATGGTCGTGATGTCGTCGGGAACCTTCTCGGGCGGATCCATGGTCGAGCTGATTGACACCGATAGCATGCTCTCTGCGATGCAGGACTCGGGAAAATTGCTTGGGACTTATAAATCGACAACGGGCTAAAGGTATGAGCGCGGCAAAAGGATCTGTAACGTCACATATTGCTTTCCTATCGGGATTTGCACGCGCTCAATAGGCGGTGACTTAAATTGCGTTTGGCGCGCAGGGGTGACTTGATACCGAACAACGTAAGATCGTTCTTTAGGTATTGCGTTTGAAGTAACAAAGGAGATGACGACATGATTGAAGCAAGTGGTGGACTGGCCAACTTTATTGCGATTTTAATTCCTGCCCTCATGGGCGGGTTTTATGGGTATCGCTGCCTGTTTTTAAGCGATGGGTTTATCGATCAATACGGGCTTGGTGCGGGTTCTGAGTTTATGGTCAAGCTGAGTGGCACTTACACTTTCACGCAATCACTTATTTATTTCATACTGTTGTTGACCTCTCCAGTTGGGGCTTGGTCCGTCTTTGCCTTTGGGACGATCCAAGCGGCCTTATTCCTTGTGTTTGGTTATACGACGGTTAAGGGCAAATGGGCGCAAGTTGAAGGTGTAAAGGCGACAGCAGAGGGCTATATCGTGCCAGCCATATTGTTGGTTTTTCACCTTTATATAATGTTCACGATGGGTGACATCATTTACACATAATATCTAGAGCCATGAGGTATTTGGATCACCGGTGGCCNGCCGGTGATCTTTGCACAGGCGCCATGATTGCTAAGGGGTTGACCCATTTCGCTGGCGGGCAAGACACCGCAGAAATGCAAAAAATGGTAGGCCCGGCAGGACTTGAACCTGCGACCAATCCGTTATGAGCGGACTGCTCTAACCAGCTGAGCTACAGGCCCCCGTAGCCCCTGACTAGCAGAGAAATCTCAAGGGTCAAGCGGGCTTGATGGACATGTGTCGCCGAGCCTGTTATCGGAGCGGCGAATTTGCAATAAATGGTGCTCAAATGACCCAAGGTTTAACATATGCGCAGGCCGGCGTTGATATTGATGCGGGCAATGAATTGGTGGAGCGGATCAAACCGGCCAGCAAATCTACACAACGGTCTGGGTCTATGTCAGGCCTGGGCGGATTTGGCGCGATGTTTGATCCCAAAGCAGCGGGCTATGACGATCCGATTCTTGTCGGTGCAACCGATGGGGTCGGCACCAAGCTGCGTTTGGCAATTGATACGGGTGATGTGTCAACGGTTGGCATTGATCTTGTGGCCATGTGCGTCAACGACCTGATCTGTCAGGGTGCAGAGCCACTGTTTTTCCTAGATTATTTCGCCACCGGCAAGCTGCATGTGGATCAAGCCACCAAGGTCATCGAGGGCATTGCTGAGGGCTGCCGCCTGTCTGGCTGCGCCTTGATCGGCGGGGAGACAGCCGAGATGCCTGGGATGTATGCCAAGGACGATTTTGATTTGGCTGGCTTTGCTGTCGGTGCGATGGAGCGCGGCACGCATTTGCCGCAAGCTGTGGCTTTGGGCGATGTGCTCATCGGTCTGCCGTCCAGCGGTGTGCATTCGAACGGGTTTTCCCTGGTGCGCAGAATTGTGGCTGACCAGGGGCTCACCTGGGACAGCCCGGCACCATTCGGCACCGGCACGCTCGGCGCGGCGCTTTTGACCCCAACGGCCCTTTACGTAAAAGCCTGTTTGGCGGCCCTCAAAACAGGCGGGGTTCATGCCATGGCGCATATCACCGGCGGCGGGCTGACCGAAAACTTGCCGCGGGTTTTGCCCGATGATCTGGGTGCCACGATTGATTTGCAGCGCATCCCAGCTTTGCCGATCATGGCCTGGCTGGCGCAGGCTGGCGGAATTTCTGAGGCAGAAATGCTCAAGACCTTTAATTGTGGCATTGGCATGATCCTGGCGGTAGAGCCGGCGCAGGTCACGGCGGTTACGGCCGCTTTGAGCGCGCAGGGGATGAGCCCGGTCCGCTTGGGTGAAGTGATCCCTGGTCAGGGCGTCAGCTACATGGGGCAATTGCCATTTTGAACGTTGCGATTCTGATTTCCGGTGGCGGCAGCAATATGCTGCGGTTGCTGGAGGATATGGCCCGGCCGCATCCGGGGCACGCGCGTTTGGTGCTGTCCAACCGGCCCGAGGCTGGCGGGCTGGTTAGGGCTCAGGCAATGGGCGTTGCGACAGAGGTATTGGATCATCGGACTTTCGGTGAAGACCGAGCCAGTTTTGAAACCGAGCTGCACAAGATCCTCATGGCCTATGAGATTGATGTGATATGCTTGGCAGGGTTCATGCGAATTTTGGGCGCGGAGTTTGTCAGCGCTTGGCGGGGGCGGATGCTCAATATTCATCCTTCGCTTTTGCCAAAGTATCAGGGGCTCCACACCCATCAACGCGCCTTGGCGGCCGGTGACGCGCTTGCGGGATGCTCTGTGCATGAGGTTGTGCCACAATTGGATGCTGGCCCGGTTCTGGGGCAAAGTGAGGTGCCCATCTTGCCCGGTGATACGGCGCAAGATCTTGCAGATCGTGTTTTGGAGCAAGAGCACCTTCTCTATCCAAAGGTCTTGCGGACTTTCTTGACCCATTTCGAGCCGCCCAGCTAGCCTGGGCTATGGCCGCTTTCTTTTCGCGGGGTTTCGCCATATTGTGCCCCGAATATCTCTCAAACAGCCGGACAGCCTATGCAAACATTGACCACACAAGCCGAGCTTGAAGCCTTTTGCACAAGGGCGCAGGGCTATCCCTATGTGACCATCGACACTGAATTTCTCAGAGAGCGCACCTATTATTCCAAGCTCTGTTTACTGCAAATGGCGGTTCCGGGGGAGAATGAGGCGGATGCTGTTTTGGTCGATCCTTTGTCTTCTGAGATGTCGCTTGAGCCGCTCTACCGCCTGTTTCGTGACACCTCTGTTGTGAAAGTCTTCCATGCGGCCCGTCAAGATCTTGAAATTTTTTGGAATGATGCTGAAATTTTTCCGACCCCCCTGTTTGATACGCAAATCGCGGCGATGGTTTGCGGCTTTGGGGAGCAGGTGGGCTATGAGACTTTGGTGCGCAAAATTGTCAAACAACAGGTGGACAAATCTTCGCGCTTCACCGATTGGTCGCGCCGCCCGCTGACCGAGGCCCAAAAGATCTATGCGCTGGCGGATGTGACCCATTTGCGGGGGGTCTATGAGTTTTTAAAAGCGGAGTTGGAGCGCAGCGGGCGCACGGCTTGGGTGGTTGAGGAAACGCAATCTTTGACGGATCCTGCCATTTATGATGTCGTGCCCTCTGAGGCATGGCGCCGGGTGAAAACACGGACCAACTCAAATAAATTTCTTGCCTATCTTCGCGAATTGGCCGCCTTTCGGGAATCTTATGCGAAGACGCGAAATATTCCGCGCAATCGGGTGTTTAAAGATGATGCGATGGTCGAATTGGCCTCCACCAAACCCACCACACAGGAAGATTTGAGCAAATCGCGCCTGCTGCTGCGCGAAGCGCGCAAGGGTGACATCGCTGAGGGAATTTTGAACGCGATCAAAACGGTGAATGCCATGGATGCGGACAGCTATCCAAGGTTGCCGAAGGTGAATGACAAGCTCCAGGTCAATCCGGCGTTGGCCGATCTTCTTAGGGTGTTATTGAAAGCCAAATCTGAACGCTCCGATGTGGCGCAAAAGATGATCGCCAGCACGGCAGAGCTGGATGCTTTGGCCGCCGGGCAACGGGATGTGCCGTCTTTAAAGGGCTGGCGCATGGATGTCTTTGGTTCGGATGCTTTGCGGCTTTGCGAAGGCAAGGTTGGCTTGGCCGTGAAGGGCAATAAAGTGAAACTGTTTGAGCTGTGACGCAGGTCCAGAAGCAAACGAAATAGGAGAGCTCCATGGCGCAAGCCGGGTTTGAAGATCTAGTTGAAACATTTGAATTTCTCGATGATTGGGAAGAACGCTATCGTCATGTGATTGAGCTGGGCAAGGCTTTGCCGGACATGCCAGAGGCGCTCAAAGTTCCGGCCACCAAGGTTGAGGGCTGTGCGTCGCAGGTCTGGCTGCATATGACTATTGAAAAGGGCACTTTGACCTTCATTGGCGACAGTGATGCGATCATTGTGCGGGGGCTCATTGCGGTTCTGATCACACTCTATTCCGGTCTTGCGATTGAGGAGATCGGCAAGGTCGATGTGGCTGGGGAGCTGGCGCGGTTGGGTCTCAATGAGCATCTGTCCTCGCAGCGGTCCAACGGCTTGAGGGCCATGGTGGCGCGTGTGGTGCAGACGGCGGCAGCGGCCGCTTAAGAGGGTGAGGACAGCGCGGCCAAAGCCGGCGCCAAATCTCCGTATCCGGTATAGCGATACTCATAGGCAAGCCCCATGCGGCGCGCGCAATCCTGTGCTTTGGCCTCAAGTGCAGCATCTTTGAGCTGTGCTTGATAGACTAGGGTGGTGTAATTGCCAAAATACATATCGCGCAATTGCGGGTGTTTGTCCAAGCCCATTGGTCGCCAGAAAAAGGCATCAAACTGGCGCACCAAAAAATCGGTGAGGTAAAAGCACGTCAGCTCCTCGCGGGCTTCAAAGGCGGCATTGCCCTCAAAGAAACTGTAACAATGCGGCCCGGCAATCATTGACACGCCCATCTCATCGCAGAGGGTTTGCAGCTGCCCCCCGGTGCCGCAATCCGCATAGACGACGAAAATGTCGGAATAATCACCCCGGTGTTTTTCGATATAGCCTTTGACCGCTGGCGTGATTTTCTCTGGGGTGTTGTGATAGATGGCGGGCAGGCATTGCAAATCCATATGCTGCCACTCATTTGCCTTCATTAAAGCCAGGATTTCCCGCGCCAAAGCCCCGCAAGCAATCAGCAGCACCCGGCCTTGATTGCGCAGCTGCATGCCTTCGGTCGCGAGCTGGTCGTCTGAAACGGGGTGTCCCATCGCACGTCTCCTGCGCTATTGTCACGAAAACGGCCCCACCTGAGACAGGTCGGGCCGCATAAGCGCTTTGCTGCGTTTTGTTTTTACGCGTTGGCGGCCAGACTGTTGTGTTTGCGGGCCATGAATTCCTTTGCCGTTTCCACAGCAACCGCGGCATCGCGGCAATAGGCATCGGCACCAATGGCCTTGCCAAATTCCTCATTCAACGGCGCGCCACCCACCAAAACTGTGTAATCATCGCGCATGCCTTTTTCGACCATCGTGTCGATCACAACTTTCATGTAGGGCATTGTGGTGGTCAAAAGTGCAGACATGCCCAGGATATCGGGCGTTTCGGCTTCAATGGCTTCAAGATAGGATTCAACCGAGTTGTTGATGCCCAGATCCACAACCTCAAATCCGGCGCCTTCCATCATCATGCCGACCAAGTTTTTGCCGATGTCATGGATGTCCCCTTTGACCGTACCAATCACCATTTTTCCGACGCGCGGTGCACCGGTTTCAATCAGCAAGGGTTTCAAGATGGCCATGCCACCTTTCATTGCATTGGCTGCAAGCAGAACTTCAGGCACAAACAAAATGCCGTCCCGGAAGTCATTGCCCACGATGGTCATGCCGCCGACCAAAGCTTCGGTCAAAATGCGGTAAGGCTCCCATTTGCGTTCGAGCAATATGTTAACGCCTTCTTCGATCTCCTCTTTCAAGCCGTCATAGAGATCGTCAAACATTTGAGCGACGAGATCTTCGTCATTCAATTCGGATAGGATGATATCGTCTTCTTGGTCAGACATTGGCCAGCGCCTTCTTATGGAATATCTCTTCCCCCGTATGCGGTCGGTGGATCGATTTGGTCTTCACCGATTGCGACAACAAGGCTGCCGCTACCGACCTTTTGCACAATGCCCTCTGTTTGTGGCGGTTCGTGCGTCTTAGCTGCTGCGCCGCCTGCGGTTTTGCCGCAAGCGGGTGGGGCCCGTGCCATCCGTGCCGTCGCTGCCTGAGGAGAAGCCGCCCAGAGCGGACTCGATGTCCTGTAAGCTGGGGCGGTCTTGTGGCACATGTGTTTCCAATGCTGTGCGCATGGCGCGCAGATGTTCCGGTGTGGTGCCGCAACAGCCGCCAATGATGGTTGCGCCGCAGTCGCGGGCCAAGGTGGCATAATGGGCCATCAGCTCTGGCGTGCCGTCATAATGGATATGGCCGTCGTGATATTTTGGGATGCCCGCATTGCCTTTTGCAACGATGGGCGTTTGCGTGCCCGTGGCGGAAAATCCCAAGATCGTCCGCAGCAGATCCGACGCTCCCACGCCACAATTGGCCCCAAAGGCGAGCGGTTTGTTCGGAATTTTGTCCAGCAGTTTCACCATATCGGGTGCTGTGATGCCCATCATTGTGCGCCCAGCCGTATCAAAACTCATCGTGCCGACCCAGGGCATATCTGCCAGGGCAAAGGCCTCAGCTGCCGCGCGATACTCGTCACCGAAAGAGATGGTTTCGACCCAAGCCACATCTGCGCCACCGGCTTTCAAACCCTCGGCCTGTTCGTGGAAAATTTCCACGGCCACAGCATAGGAGAGCGGGCCCATGGGCTCCATGATTTCGCCGGTAGGCCCGACGGAGCCTGCGACGATGACCTCACGACCAGAGGCATCGGCCACTTCACGACCAATTTGCGCCGAGATGCGCGACAGCTCTGCCGCGCGTGCTTCAGCGCCATGAAGTTTTAGCCGGGACCTATTGCCGCCAAAAGAATTGGTCAGGAATAAATCGGATCCAGCATCCACGCTGCCTTTGTAGAGCGCTTTGATTTTATCGGGTGCGGTGTCATTCCACAGCTCCGGCGCATCACCCGAAGACAGCCCCATGTTGAACAAATTGGTGCCCGTGGCGCCATCGGCCAATATCCAATCACGCTTTGCCAGCATGCGTTGTAACGGGCTTTGCGAGATTGCTGACATGTCATGACCTTTTTGATAATTCAGAGCTTATGTAATGCCCGAAAGTCAAACATGAGTAAAATTGATTTTTATCATGAAGATTATGAAAATTTGGCGATCGGGGCCGGGCCCGCCACCCCCAAATAATACCGGTTCCAAAAGGCCATCCCGTTTGGATCTCTCCGCATATGTTTTTTAGCCCTGGGCAAAAAACTTGCCGTATTCCGAGGGCGAGAGCGCCCGTGCCGACTTGCCGCCCGTCGCACATTGCCATAAGAGGCGAGCAAAGCACGGAGAGTCACATGGCACGTCGCAAGTTGGTTTATGAAGGCAAGGCAAAGATCCTCTATGAGGGTCCAGAGCCAGGCACTTTGGTTCAATATTTCAAAGATGATGCCACTGCATTCAATGCAGAGAAGAAAGATATCATTGAAGGTAAAGGGGTGTTGAATAACCGCTTGTCCGAATTTTTTATGACCGGTCTCAATACTTTGGGCATTCCGACCCATTTCATCAAAAGCCTCAATATGCGCGAGCAGTTGATCCGGGCGGTTGAGATCGTGCCATTGGAAGTTATCGTGCGCAATTATGCCGCTGGCACGATGTCCAAGCGTTTGGGCATTGAGGAGGGCACGGCCCTGCCGCGTCCGATCGTCGAATTTTGTTTGAAAGATGATTCTCTGGGCGATCCATTGGTGTCAGAAGAACATATCATCGCGTTCAACTGGGCCAGCCAACAAGATTTGGACGATATGTTGGCGCTGGCGTTGCGCGTGAATGATTTTCTTTCCGGCGTCATGTATGGGGTTGGCATTCGCGTTGCGGATTTCAAAATTGAAATCGGCCGCGTCTATGAGGGCGATTATCAACGTCTGATCATCGCAGATGAAATCAGCCCCGACAGCTGCCGGCTTTGGGATCTCAAAACCGGTGAAAAACTCGACAAAGATGTGTTCCGCCGTGATTTGGGCAGTTTAACAGATGCCTATGCAGAGGTGGCGCGCCGCTTGGGCGTATTGCCGGAAAATCCAGCGCCCATCAGCAAGCCCACTTTGATCAACTGACCTGAAGGACAAGACAATGAAAGCTATCGTCACAGTGATGCTCAAGAATGGTGTGCTCGATCCGCAAGGCGAGGCCGTTAAATCGGCGCTTGGAGGCCTTGGCTTTTCCGGGGTGAATTCCGTGCGTCAGGGCAAGGTGATCGAGCTGGACTTGGCCGAGGGTACAGATCCGGCGCAGATCGATGAGATGTGCAATCGCCTTTTGGTGAATGCGGTGATTGAAAGCTATCAGCTGGACATCGCATAATGCGCGCCGCGGTTGTTGTATTTCCCGGATCGAACTGTGATCGTGACATGGTTGAGGCGCTGCGCCAATCGGGCGCTGATGTGGCCAAGGTTTGGCACAAGGACGCCGACCTGCCGCAGGGATTAGATCTTGTCGCGATTCCCGGTGGGTTTTCTTTTGGCGATTACCTGCGGTGCGGTGCGATTGCGGCGCAATCTCCCATTTGCCGGGCGGTGGTCGATCATGCCCATCGTGGCGGCTATGTCTTGGGGGTCTGCAATGGCTTTCAAGTCTTGAGTGAAACCGGTCTGGTTCCCGGTGCGTTAATGCGCAATTCTGGGTTGAAATTTCTGTGCAAAACCGTCGGATTGACCGTTGAAACACAGGACAGCGCTTTTACCGCGGCCTATAGCCAAGGCTCTGAAATACAAGTGCCAATTGCGCATCATGACGGCAATTACTATGCGACGGAAGATGAGCTGAAAGCCCTGGACGGTGAAGACCGGGTGGCGTTTCGCTATAGCGACAATCCCAATGGGTCGATGTCGTCCATTGCGGGGGTCTTATCAGCCAACCGCCGGGTTTTGGGCATGATGCCCCATCCCGAGCGTGCGATGGATGCGCAGATGGGATCCGCCGATGGGCAGGCGCTTTTCCGCGCGTTGGTGGGGCAAACCACTCAGGCCTAGGCTTGGCCGCTTGAATGGCGGCGCCGAGCACCGTAACGCTAGTGCATGTCTTCCGTTACAGAAAATTCTGAAACACTCGCACCGCGTGTCGCCAACCTGTCTTGGCGCGTGCGGATCGCTTTGTTGACAATTTTCTTGATCGCGGTCGGCACAGTCTATTTTACCAACCAATTGCTCACCGCAAGGTTTACGCAATCCACCCTGCAAAGGGCGCAGCTGCGGCTTGCGCTTTACTCGGGCAATATGGTCAGCGAGCTGCAACGCAACTCGATTGTGCCCAGACTCCTCAGCAGTGATGCGGAGCTGGTGGGGGCGTTGAGCTCTCGAGATTATCAGCGGACCTCGCAGCGCTTGCTGTCATTTGTGGACGAGATCGGCGCGGCGGCGATTTTGCTGTTGGATTTGGATGGCCGCGTTGTGGCGGCGACAGATCGCAATCGCTTGGGTGAAATACAGCGCAATCTGCCACATTTCGTAGAGGCGGCTCGGGCCAGCGAAACGGTGTTTACCACCCATCAGATGGATGTTGGCGGGTATGATTTTGCCTATTCACGCCGCGTGGTGGCCAATAACAAAACCCTTGGCGTGATCGTGGTTGAGGTGGATTTGCGAAAGTTTCAATCGGCTTGGGCGGGGATATCTGACGCGGTGATTGTGTCGCTCCCCAATGGTCCGATTGTTTTGGCCACGGAAAAAACTTGGATTGGCCTGCCCGAAGAGGAGGCGCTTGCGCTGCGCTCCGCGCCCAGTGCGATTGAGCGCGCCATTCGGGCCACGCAAGATTGGACAGCCCTGCCGGCGGATGCCTATGTGCAAGGGCGGGCGGTTATGCGGCGCGAATTGCGGGTGCCGTTTCGGGGTTGGACCATGGTTTTATTCACCACCTATGGCGGAATTCGCCAGAGGGTGAATGCGGTATTGGCCCTGGAGATCATGGGGTTTTCAATCCTGTTTACCTTGGCCTTTTATCAACTGTCGCGTCAAACCTTAACGCGTGCGCTGTTTTTCCAACAAGAATCTGATGACCTGCGGCAACTCAACCTGCGCTTGCAGCGAGAGATTTCAGAGCGTCAAAAGGTCGAGAAGAACCTGCAAGTGGCAGAGCAAACCCTGGCGCAGTCTTCGAAATTGGCGGCTCTGGGGGAAATGTCCGCAGCGGTCAGCCATGAGCTAAATCAGCCTTTGGCCGCCATGAAAACCTATCTTGCGGGGGCCAAGCTGTTGCTTCAGCGCAAACGTATGGACGAGGCTTTAAGCTCTTTTCAACGGATTGACGATCTTATTGGCCGCATGAGTGCCATCACCCGGCAACTTAAATCCTATGCGCGTAAGGGCGGCGATGATTTGGTGCCTGTGGACGTGCGCGCGGCTCTCAATGGGGCTCTGGAAATTATGGAGCCGCAATTGAAATCGCGGCAAGTCTCCCTATCTACATCAGTGCCAAGCACGCCTGTTATGATTTTAGGTGACCAACTGCGTTTGGAGCAGGTCGTGGTTAATTTGCTGCGCAATGCGCTTGATGCCACTTCGATGATCGACACGCCCGAGATCGAGCTTTTGCTGATCGGCGGTGAGACAGCGACCTTGACTGTGCGGGATAATGGGGAAGGAATTTCAGATCTCGATGACCTGTTTGAGCCGTTTTTTACCACCAAGAAGCCCGGCGATGGGGTCGGGCTTGGTTTGGCAATCTCCTCGGGGATTGTTTCCGATCTTGGGGGGCGTTTGGTGGCGCGTAACAGTGACCAATCGGGCGCGGTCTTCGAGGTGACGCTGCCGATTATTGATAACTACAACGACGAGGATTGAACATGGCCCAGGCGATGAAAATTGCAATCATAGATGATGAGCAGGATATGCGGCAATCCATCAGCCAATGGTTGGCGCTCTCTGGTTTTGAGACTGAGACCTTCGCCTCAGCGGGTGATGCGCTTAAAGGATTGAGCGCAGATTATCCAGGCATTATCGTGACAGATATCAAAATGCCCGGCATGGACGGCATGCAATTTCTTAGGAAGGTCAAGGGCATAGACAGCAACCTTCCGGTGATTATGATCACGGGGCATGGGGATGTGCCCATGGCCGTCGAGGCCATGCGCATCGGCGCTTTCGATTTCTTAGAAAAACCCTTTAATCCCGACACAATGACCGATTTGGCCAAGAAGGCGACACGGGCGCGGCGTTTGGTGTTGGACAATCGGCAATTGCGCCGTGAGCTGTCTTCGGGCAGCTCCATTATGGAGAAGCTCGTTGGTGCCAACGGGGTCATGGAGCGGTTGCGCGAGGATATTTTGGATCTGGGGCAAGCGGATGGTCATGTGCTGATTGAGGGGGAAACCGGCACTGGCAAAACCCTGGTGGCCCATGCGCTGCATGCGGTTTCCGCAAGGGCCCGCAAGAAATTTATTCTCTTCTCTTGCGCGGGCGAGGAGGAGGAGACGATCATGCGGCGCCTATTTGGCCCTGCGGGCGAAGAGGATCGCCTGCCGGTCTTAGAGGCCGCAAGGGGCGGAACCCTTGTTTTGGAGGATATTGAGGCGTTGAGCCATCAGGTGCAATCGCGCTTGCTCAAAGCGATTAATGCCCAAGGGGACCCCTCTGAAACCCGCATTATCGCAATTTGCAATCTGCAGGAGCAGGGCAAGACCTGCGAAGATGTGCTGCGCCCTGATCTATATTATCGCTTGGCGAGTTTGCGCATTGAATTGCCACCTCTCCGCACGCGCGGTGAGGATATATTAACGCTCTTTACGCGCTATGCCGATCAATTTGCGGAAGAATACGGATGCGACAGCCCCAGCGTGACGGCGCAGGAGGCGGCGCAATTGCTTCAGGCTCCGTGGCCCGGCAATGTGCGTCAGTTGATCAATGTGGCCGAGCGGGCAGTGCTGCAAAGCCGCAGAGGCAATGGCACCATTGCCTCGCTCTTGATGGCAGAGGGCGATGATGATCGGCCCGTGATGACCACAGAAGGCAAGCCGCTCAAGGAATATGTCGAGGCGTTTGAACGTATGTTGATTGACAATACCATGCGCCGGCATCGGGGCTCTATCGCGAGTGTGATGGAAGAGCTCTGCCTGCCGCGCCGGACTTTGAATGAAAAAATGGCCAAATATGGCCTCACCCGTGCGGATTATATCGGCTAAAATCCGCGCGGTGGACCGGGCAGGGCGTTGGGCGCTGTTTTCTGAGGAAATCAGCGAATTGTCCCGCCGGTCCAATCTGCAAAGCGCCGCTGCTTGCAAGAGATTGCGCCGGCAAGTGCATTTAGCCATTGTCTTCCCCCCCGCTTGCCCTTTACAGTCCACTTAGCTCTACGGTTGTAAGATACCCTGGGCGAATGNTTTTTTTCGCAGTCTGTTGCGCGTTATAAAATGCGCGGGGGTGCGACGGAAAATGGCTCTGACGAGCCACGAGAGATGACCCAGGTTTTCAGATTTGATCGAAGACAAGGGCAGTTAACAGGCAGGAGAAATTCTGTCACAGAAAGCAACGCGATGACACAGGCGCAGGCTATAACATTGGATGAAGGCAGGCCTTTGAGCCGCCCCCATGTTGCGTGCATCGCCCTTAATAGACATCCCTTCGGTTTTGGCTTCCCTTTCAGGGGGCCTGCTGAGTGATGCAAGTGGATATAATGGCAAAAAAGATGCTTATCGATGCCACGCACGCGGAAGAAACCCGTGTTGTCGTGGTCGACGGAAACAAAGTTGAGGAATTTGACTTTGAATCACAAAACAAACGNCAAATAGCTGGCAACATATATTTGGCAAAAGTAACGCGGGTTGAACCCTCGTTGCAGGCCGCCTTTGTTGACTATGGCGGAAATCGCCACGGCTTTTTGGCCTTCTCTGAAATCCATCCGGATTACTATCAGATCCCAGTTGCGGATCGTGAAGCGCTCATGGCGGAAGAAAAAGCCTATGCGGAAGCCATGGCGGCGGAAGCTGAGCAGGAAGCGCAAAAACCCAAACGCACGCGAAAACGCCGGGCAAAACCCGCCGCGCAGCACAGCGCGGACCCCATTGAAACGCGGGATGTGACCGCGGTTGATGGGGTGGTTGATGGGATGGAGACCATTGATCTGTCTGCGGATGAAGAGGGGCAGGCTGCCGCTCCTTTGCTCGAGGACAATCTGTCTGAGGCTGCACCAGATGCCGAAGACGCCAATGAAACAGCAGAAGTTGCACCAGAGTCTGAGCCTGCATCTGCGGGCTCTGAAGAGGTGGTTGAGCCAGAGGCGGCGCTGGACACTGCGGAGGATCCCGATCAAGAAGATGAAGATCAGGCCGATGACGGGATCGAATCTGTCGCCCAAGAAGATGACAGCGAAGATGTGCGCCCGGTGCGTAAGCCGCGTCCAAGGCGTTATAAGATCCAAGAAGTGATCAAAGTGCGCCAAATCATGTTGATCCAAGTGGTCAAAGAAGAGCGCGGCAACAAAGGCGCCGCTTTGACGACATATCTGTCGCTCGCGGGGCGCTATTGCGTTTTGATGCCAAATACTGCGCGCGGCGGCGGAATAAGCCGCAAAATTACCAATGCAGCTGACCGCAAGAAATTGAAAGAAATCGCCACCACAATCGTTGTGCCCGAAGGGGCCGGTCTGATTGTGCGGACCGCTGGTGCGAAACGCACGAAGACGGAAATCAAACGCGATTATGAATATCTGCAACGTATGTGGGAACAAATTCGTGAGCTNACCCTGAAGTCTTCCGCTCCGTCGGCGATTTATGAAGAGGGTGACCTGATCAAACGCTCGATTCGCGACCTTTACAACCGCGATATTGACGAGGTGTTGGTGGAAGGTGCGGCGGGCTATCGCAACGCCAAAGACACCATGAAAATGATCATGCCGTCCCATGCCAAAAACGTGAAGCATTACATGGATTCAATGCCACTTTTTGCGCGTTTTCAGGTCGAAACCTTTATGGATGGGATGTTTAACCCCACGGTTCAGCTGAAATCTGGCGGCTATCTGGTCATCGGCATCACTGAAGCTTTGGTGGCCATTGATGTCAACTCCGGCCGTGCGACCAAAGAAGGCAGCATTGAGCAGACCGCTTTGAACACCAATCTGGAGGCTGCCGAAGAGGTGGCGCGCCAATTGCGCTTGCGCGATTTGGCCGGGTTGATCGTGATCGATTTCATCGACATGGATGAACGCCGCAACAATATCGCCGTTGAAAAACGCATGAAAGATAAGCTGCAATCTGATCGTGCGCGCATTCAGGTGGGCCGGATCAGCGGCTTTGGATTGATGGAAATGAGCCGCCAGCGTTTGCGTCCGGGCATGTTGGAAGCCAGCACGCAGCCCTGCGCCCATTGCCACGGCACCGGCTTGATCCGCTCGCAGGACAGTCTGGGTCTGACCATTCTGCGTGAGCTGGAAGAAGAGGGTGGGCGTGCCCGCTCCAAAGAAGTGTTGATCAAAGCGCCGATCAGCATTGCCAATTTCTTGATCAACCAAAAGCGCGAGCATATCAGTCAGATTGAGCAACGCCATGGGATGGCCGTGCGTATTGAAGCTGATCCTTTCTTGATCAGCCCAGATTATACGATTGAGAAATTCAAAACGGCCACGCGCATTGTTCCAGCGAACACCACGACCGTGAGCTCGGTTGATTTTGCCTTGATGGAAGAAATTGATGAGCAAGGTCAAGAGGATGATCAGGCTGATGTGATTGAGGCTGTTGAGACCCCAGAGGACGGGGATGCTCCGAAGAAGCGGCGGCGTCGTCGTCGGCGGCGGCGGGGCGGCAGCGATGCCTTATCCGGTGATCAGAGCCAAGAGGACGGATCGCAAGATGAGGCCTCGCCCGACGCGCCTGCTGTTGAAAGTGACGGCGAAGGGGACAAGCCAAAACGCCGTCGCCGTACGCGCGGCGGGGCGAAAGCCAAGCCGGTAGAGGAAAACCCGCAGGATCGTTCGGAAGAGCTTTCTGAGGCGGGCGAGGTCGCTGTTGCAGCCCCGCCGGAGCCTGTTGCGGATGCTCAGGATGTTGCGGTTGTGGCTGAGGCGGCGCCCGCCGAGAAACCCAAACGCGTGCGCAAACCGCGTAAGACCAAAGCCCAGCGTGAGGCTGAAGAGGCCGCGGCCGCGCAAACCACAGCCCCTATAGCTGCGGTTGAAGAGGCGGTTGTGGCAGAAGAGGCGGCGCCAGAGGTTGCGGTTGAAAAACCTGCAGCCAAACCCAAGCGCGTGCGCAAGCCGGCAGCTAAAAAGGCGGTGGCCGTCGAGGAGACCCCGGCGGATGCGCCAGCGCCAGAAGCTGTTGAACCGTCTCCGGTCCCCGAAGCGGTCGCAGCGCCTGTTGCGCAGGCAGACCCGGCGCCATTGGCCGCCGAACCTGAGCCAGAGAAACCGGCCGCGCCCAAAAAACGCGGTTGGTGGTCACGCGGCTAAAGATCTTACAACGACAAAGGGGCTCCGCAATTGCGGGGCTCTTTTGCGTTCAAAGGGTGAAATTCAAGCCTATCCGCCGCTTTTTCGTATGAAAAATCGCAGTTCTGCGCCTTCGCTATCTTGCGATATCAGTCTGTGCCCCGCCTCAGCGCAGAAATGCGGCACATCAACGATGGCGGCCGGGTCATCGGCCCGCATGAGTAAAACAGCGCCCTCAGCCATTGCCATCAAGCGTTTGCGGGCTTTGAGCACCGGTAAGGGGCATAATAGCCCAATGGCATCCAATTCTTCGTCCCAAGTCATCGCAGCGCCCTATTGTCGATCATTGCACTCTTAAGCCCACTCCATGCCGTAAAATTTTCGCGCGCGCCAGAGGCAGAGATGCGATTTCATCGGTTGCAGGGCATGGTGCGACGCGCGGCGCGGGTAGCTTGATGTGACAAACTTACAGATGACGCCAGCGCTGAGATAGCCTATGACAGTTTAAGACAGGAAAGGCCGCTGTAATGTTGGGAATTGATCTATGGGATGCCGGGCTGATGCCGGCCATGTTTGTGGCGCTGCTCGGCGGGTTGATCAGCTTTGCCAGCCCCTGTGTTTTGCCCATCGTTCCGCCCTATTTGGCCTATATGGGCGGGGTGAGCATGGATGATATGAGCGCTACCGCACAAGCGCGAAGGCGTGTGGTTTTGGCCGCCCTATTTTTTGTTTTGGGCCTGTCCACTGTGTTCATCCTTTTGGGGTTTACCGCCTCAAGTTTTGGCCG
>JGI20153J14295_10001667_pt1 | contig 16847 bp, 14 predicted proteins | sample COG_03_FD_14295 | JGI IMG/M metagenome (IMG submission 14295) | reverse complement strand
ACTCTTTGTAGTAACAAATAAATAATTGGGGACTTAAATTTAAAAATCTCATTGCTGAAAACAGGAATGAGATTGGACTACAAATGTACAAAATATTTGTAAATTGCAAACGTTTTCATACTAAGCCCTCTCTTATCTTGATAAAAAAAAGTATTTTTTTGTTCGTTTGTATTTTATTTTTTGCCTGTGCAGATAATACTCAAATTGGCAATTGTTTGCCAAATATTAACATTGAGGTTTCTACAGATTTAAACAACCCCATTAATATCAATGCACAAACACCAGGAGGTTTTACAATTTTAAATGGCGGCAACAAGGGCATTTTACTCTTCAATATAAATGGCACGTCTTTTGTTGCGTTCGATTTGCTTTGCCCTAATAACGATTGTAGTACGCCAATGACGTTTGAAAACGGACTGACTTTAAAATGCGAATGTGACGATAGCGAATACAGTGTACACTTGGGAGGTGCACCTCAAACAAATGGTTCAAATTGTCCAGCAAGAGAGTACCGTGTTTTAAAAAATGGCACAAGTATACGAATCACTAATTTTTAGTAGCTTAAATCCAATTAGATTGTTATTTTTGTAAGACACAACTAAAATTACATCTTGAAAAACTATTTCTCTTCAGACTTTAAATTGGGCGTTCTTGGTGGCGGTCAACTCGGACGAATGCTACTCGCAGAAACCCAGAAATTCGATATTTTTACAACCATTTTAGACGGGAATGAAAAGGCTCCATGCGCACAAATTTGCAATCAATTTGTACAAGGAGATTTATTAGATTTTGAAACCGTATATCGTTTTGGAAAACGAGTAGATCTGCTGACCATCGAAATAGAAAATGTAAACTTAGATGCGCTAGACCAACTCGAAGCGGAAGGTTTGACAATATTTCCAACTCCCAAAACACTTCGAATTATACAAAGCAAAGCGAGGCAGAAAAATTTTTATATAGATCATCAGATCCCTACCGCAACTTATTCTCATTATGCGTATTTAGAAGAATTAAAGCACTCTTACGAAAATAACATCATTGATTTTCCTTTTGTATGGAAAGCCGCTCGTTTTGGATATGACGGTAATGGNGTGAAAATTGTAAGAACCATCGCAGATTTAGAAAGTTTGCCCAATGTAGAATGCATTACTGAAAAATTAATTCCCTTTAAAAATGAATTGGCAGTCATTGTAGCTAGAAATAAAGAAGGGGAAACCAAAACCTATCCAGTAGTAGAAATGGAATTTCACCCAGAAGCAAATCAAGTAGAATATGTGATTTGTCCTGCAAGAATTGAAGATGCCGTTGCCCAAAAAGCCCAAGAAATTGCTTTAAAAGTGGTAAAAGATTTAGATTTCATAGGGCTATTGGCTGTTGAAATGTTTCAAACAAAAGAAGATACAATTTTGGTAAATGAAGTGGCGCCAAGACCGCACAATTCTGGGCACTATTCAATAGAAGCGAGTTATACCAATCAATTTGAACAACACCTAAGAAGTATCTTAAACCTCCCATTAGGGAATACAGAAAGTACCGTTGCTGGAATTATGGTAAACTTGGTCGGTGAAGAAGGGTTTTCTGGAGCGGTTGAGTATGAAAACTTAAATGATATTTTAAAAATAGATGGGGTTACACCTCATATTTACGGCAAAAAAAGAAACACGCCCATTTCGTAAAATGGGACATGTTACGATTGTTAATAATGACATTGCAAAAGCAAGAGAAATTGCACAAAAAGTAAAAGAAACGATTCGAGTAATTTCAAAATAACAGCAAAACTAAAATAACGAAGTGCATTCGACAAAAAAGCAAAAATTATGGTAGGAATAATAATGGGGAGTGATTCAGATCTTCCAATCATGCAAGAAGCAATCAACATCTTAGAAAGTTTTGACATTCAAATTGAAGTAGATATTGTTTCTGCTCACAGAACTCCTGAGAAATTATTTGACTATGCAACAAATGCCCACAAACGCGGCTTAAAAGTAATTATTGCGGGTGCTGGTGGCGCTGCACATTTACCAGGAATGGTAGCAGCAATGAGTCCGTTACCCATTATTGGTGTTCCTGTAAAAAGCAGCAACTCTATCGATGGATGGGATTCTGTTTTGTCTATTTTACAAATGCCTGGAGGGGTTCCTGTAGCAACCGTGGCCTTAGATGGCGCAAAAAATGCAGGTATTTTAGCAGCACAAATTATTGGTGCTTCAGATACATGTGTCTTAGACAGAATTATTGCTTATAAAGAGGGCTTAAAATTGAAGGTAGAAAAAGCTTCAGAACGTGTAAAGAAATAAAAAACTACGCAGCCCTCATTAAGAAATTAAAGAATCACACCCTCAATGAATCCACTTTTACAGCCTTTCAATACTGCTCCATTTTCAAAAATTTCAAACGAGCATTATAAACCTGCTATCAAAAAAGCCATCGAAATGGCGAAAAAAGAGATTGCGGAAATTGTTGAAAATAAGGCAAAACCTACTTTTGAAAACACCACTGAAGCGTTAGATTTTACAGGAGAAAGACTCAACCGAATTACCAGTATTTTTTTCAATTTAAATTCGGCAGAAACCAATGATGAAATTCAAAGTATCGCACAAGAAATTTCGCCTTGGTTAAGTGAATTTAGGAATGATATTACTTTAAATCAAGCCCTGTTTCAAAAAGTAAAAACTGTTTTTGAGGATCGAGAACACTTGACACTAACTCCTGAACAAAAAACACTACTAGAAAAGCAATACAAAGGGTTTGCAAGAAATGGCGCGAATTTAAATGACGTTGATAAAACGGCACTTCGGAAAATTGATGCTTCACTTTCTAAATTGTCTTTAAAATTTGGTGAAAATGTTTTGACAGAAACCAATGCTTTTGAAATGCACTTGGTAGATGAAAAACAGCTTTCAGGATTGCCTGATTCTGCAAAAGAGGCTGCACTACAATTAGCGACTGAAAAAGGAAAAGAAGGATGGATTTTTACCCTAGATTACCCGAGTTACATTCCTTTTTTAACCTATGCGGACCATAGAGAGCTGCGTAAAAAGATGGCCATTGCTGCCGGTAAAAAAGCATTTCAAGACAATGATTTTAATAACGAAAAAATTGTTTTAGACATTGTACAATTGCGCCACCAAAGAGCTCAATTATTAGGCTATAAGACCCATGCACATTTTGTTTTAGAAGAAAGAATGGCTGAAACACCTGAAAAAGTAATTGCCTTTTCTAATGATTTGTTAAAGAAAGCAAAGCCTGCAGCAAAAGAGGAGTTTAAAAATTTAGAAGCATACGCAAAAAAATTAGACGGAATAACGCAACTCCAAAAATGGGACGGTGCTTATTATTCTGAAAAACTGAAGAAGGAAATTTTCGATTTAGATCAGGAAATTTTAAAACCTTATTTCAAATTAGAAAATGTTATTGATGGTGCTTTTATCATTGCTCAGCGATTATTTGATTTAAATTTTGAAGCGGTTACCAATATAGATAAATATCATGAGGATGTTAAAACCTACAATGTAACAAACACAAAAGGCGATTTTATTGCTGTTTTTTATGCAGATTTTCACCCTCGAAAAGGCAAAAGAAATGGCGCTTGGATGACCAGTTACAAACCACAGCAAATTAAAAACGGCAAAAACGAAAGACCACATGTATCCATCGTTTGCAACTTTACAAAACCAACGGCTACAAAACCGTCATTACTCACGTTTAATGAAGTAACTACTTTGTTCCATGAATTTGGACACGCCTTACACGGCATGTTGGCAAACACTACTTACAATAGCTTATCAGGAACTTCCGTTTCTTGGGATTTTGTAGAATTGCCCAGTCAAATTTTAGAAAATTGGTGTTATGAAAAAGAAGCTTTGGCATTGTTTGCAAAACATTATGAAACGGGAGAAATGATCCCAATGAAATATGTTAAAAAAATAAAAGAATCCGCCAGTTTTCATGAGGGAATGCAAACGTTACGACAATTGAGTTTTGGTCTATTAGATATGAGTTGGCACTCACAAGATCCCTCTAAAATAAGTAGTATTAAGGATTTTGAAAATACTGCTTTTGCAGACACCAAACTATACCCAGACGTTGAAGGGAATTGCATGAGTACTGCCTTTTCACATATTTTTCAGGGAGGCTATTCGGCAGGATATTATTCCTACAAATGGGCAGAGGTTTTAGATGCAGATGCTTTTGAATATTTCTTAGAAAAAGGAATTTTCAACAAAGAAGTAGCCACTAAATTTAAAGAAAATATATTGTCTAAAGGAGGAACAGAAAAACCAATGACCCTCTACAAAAGATTCCGAGGAAAGGAACCAAAGCCTGACGCATTATTAAAAAGAGCTGGATTGTTATAAGGACTAGAGTATTTAATAAAAATACTACTGCAACCTATTTTTAGCCTCAATCCACTTACTCATGTATTTAGTGCTTTGCAAGGTTTGGTGTTGCAGCATACTTCCCAAAAAATTCGCAATTCTGTGTTGTGGTAAATTTTCTTGAATATTAATGATTTTATCAATCAATAGTGTGCCGTTTTTTTCTTTATCATAGTGCGTATTGATAATTGCGACTCCGTTTTCCTGAGCAGCTACCCAAAGCTTTTCATCAGTATAGATTGCTACTGCTTTTTGAGCAAAATCTTCAAAATCATCGGTCACAAAACCATTCCACGGCAACTGCCCGTGCATGCCTTCTGCTCCGATGGATGTGGTAACACTTGGTGCACCAAAGACCATGGCTTCTGTTAGCTTTCCTTTAATTCCTGCACCAAAACGTAAGGGTGCTAAAACTACTTTTGTGTTTCGAACTACTTCTTCAGGACTTGATACATATCCTTTGACTAGAAAACCTTCTTTCTCATTATGCAATTCTAAAATTTGCTGTGTTGGATAGGCCCCATAAATATGCAATTCCGCCGCTGGAAGTCGTTCCCGAATTTGCTTCCAAATCGAGTTTTTCAAGATCAAAACAGCATCCACATTCGGTGCATGTAAAAAATTACCAATGAGGGTAAAATGTTTTCGCTCATTAAAGCGCTTCCAACTCGCTACTTGTGTTTTATCAATTTTAGAAAGCAAAAAAGGCAAGTGGTACAGTAATTTTTCGTCAATCTTAAAAAAGTTTTGAAGCAGATCCATTTCAAAAGTTGAAATCATTAAAGACAAATCGCAGCGTAAAATGGATGCAATTTCTCTTTTTGTAATGTCTTCTTTTAACAAATCATTTTTTGAAAAAACTCGCTTCTCTTTCAATGCCTTATGTCTTGTTTTACGCAGACAATGCAAATCTTCGGTATCTAAAATACGTAATGCATTTGGGCAATTTTCTGCAACCCTCCAACCAAATTGTTCTTCAATCATAAAACGATCAAACAACACAATTGTTGGGTTTACTTCTTTTATAAATACATCGAAAGAGGGATGGTTCAATTCAATAGCAGCTTCCGCTACACCAATTGATTTTAAATCCATTGCTTTTTCACCTTTGATTGCAGTAGTAGCAAAAACCACCTTCCACTGTTGTTGTAAAAACTGCGAAATCAACTGCAACATTCTTGAACCTGCTGCAGAAGAATTGGGTTCTACCCAAATGGCACCAATAATAAGTACGGTGTTTTTTGACAACTAATTTGCGTTGAGTTGTTGTTGGTAATCTCCTTGTACTTTTTTTCCCCAACTAACAACGGCCGCAATTTGTGCTGCTGTTAAATTAGCGTCTGCATGCGTCCAAGTATAGGATTTTAAAGGCATTTCCCCTTCTGAGACTTCTTCATGCAATTCATCCATTTTATGCTCTTTTCTTTTTAAAGAATAGCTTGACCATTTAGAGAAATCCAAATGTTTTTTTCCATCATTTACATGGCTTTCTAACCAATAATTTACTGGGGTAATGGAATTGTACCAAGGATAATTGGTTTTATTGGAATGGCAGTCGAAACAAGTCGTTTCTAAAATAATTTTTACATTTTCGGGTGGATTCGTTTCGTTTAAAAAAGGAACCACAGCAATCAAATTTCCTTCGTTCTTTTCTGGACTGAAAAATTGTGCAACGATTAGTAGAATTAATAAAAAATAGCCTATTTTTTTAAAGATTTTCATCGGAATTGAATTTAGAATTTAAACATCGTAAAACTAAGCATTTCTATTAATTTTCTCTAAAAATATATGTATTTTTGTGTTATAATTTGTCAGAAAAAAATGAAACACCATCGTTTCATAAAAATTCTTAAACAATCATACACATGAAATACGATTTAATCGTTATTGGTTCTGGACCTGGAGGATATATTGCTGCAGTTAGAGCCTCTCAATTAGGTAAAAAAGTAGCCCTTATAGAAAAGTACTCCACCTTAGGAGGAACCTGTTTAAATGTTGGATGTATTCCATCAAAAGCATTGTTAGATTCATCGCATCATTATTATGATGCCGTGCATCATTTTGAAGAGCACGGTATTACTGTTGAAAAACCTTCTTTCGATTTTGGAAAAATGGTAGACAGAAAAGCCAAAGTTGTGGAAACAACAACTGGCGGAATCAAATATTTGATGGACAAAAACAACATCGAAGTATATGAAGGTTTGGGTTCTTTTGAAGACCAAACGCATGTAAAAATTTCAAAAAACGATGGTACTTCTGAAGTAATTGAAGGAACTAACATCATTATTGCAACCGGTTCGAAGCCGTCAAGTTTACCTTTTATCAAAATTGATAAAGATCGAGTTATTACCTCAACAGAAGCCTTAAAACTAAAAGAAGTACCAAAACATTTACTTGTTATTGGTGGAGGTGTTATTGGGTTGGAACTAGGATCTGTATACAAAAGATTAGGCGCTGATGTGACAGTTATTGAATACATGGACAAGATTGTACCAGGAATGGATACGGATGTTTCAAAAGAATTACAAAAAGTATTCAAGAAACAAGGAATTAAATTTGCAACAAGTCATAAAGTAACCTCTGTTCAAAAGAACGGAGATACAGTTGTTGTAAAAGCAACGGATAAAAAAGACAAAGAAGTAGAATTTACTGGAGACTATTGTTTGGTTTCTGTAGGTAGAAAACCATATACTGAAGGCTTAGGATTAGAAAAAGTTGGTATTCAAGTAAATGAACGTGGTCAAATAGAGACCAACAGTCATTTACAAACCAATGTTGCTTCTATCTATGCAATTGGTGATGTTGTACAAGGTGCAATGCTAGCGCATAAAGCAGAAGAAGAAGGGGTTATTGTTGCTGAATTTTTAGCGGGACAAAAACCACACATCGATTATAACTTGATTCCTGGAATTGTATATACATGGCCAGAAGCTGCTGCGGTAGGGAAAACAGAACAAGAATTAAAAAACGCAAACATTGCATATAAATCTGGAAAGTTCTCAATGCGTGCATTGGGTAGATCTCGTGCAAGTGGAGATATTGACGGATTTGTAAAAGTATTGGCGGATAAAAATACCGATGAAATTTTAGGCGTTCACATGGTGGGTGCTCGTGTTGCAGATTTAATTATGGAAGCAGCCGTTGCCATGGAATTTAGAGCATCTGCAGAAGACTTGGCAAGAATTTGTCATGGTCACCCTACGTATTCTGAAGCCGTAAAAGAAGCTGCTAAAGCTGCTTGGGACGGAATGCCACTAAATGCATAATAAAATCCTTTATCTTGGTAACAAGAGATGAATTCATATATACAAAGCAACCCAATAGGGTTGCTTTGTTATTTTTATTGATACATTTTCCACACGATAAAAAAACAAAATGGAATCTGTTTGAAAATTGTAAATTCTAAGAAATAAGAATTGTATTTTTGCAACAATGAATCAAAGAACCGTTCGCACATTTTCGATTGATAAAATCGCTGATTTTAAGCAATATTTGTTTGCTTGGTCTCAACAATTTGAAACCCTTGTTTGGCTAGATTCTAACAACTACAAACAAGCATACAGTTCTTTTGATTGCGCATTGGCTGTTGAAGAATTCACCGCAATAAAGACCGATTATCAACATGCGTTTGAAAAACTGAAAGAATATCAAACCATTACAAAAGACTACATTTTTGGCTACATTTCTTATGATGTTAAAAATGATGTAGAACAAATGAACTCCAATAATTTGGATGAATTGGATTTTGCTGATCTCTATTTTTTTCAACCACAAAAATTAATTTTTATCAAGGGAACTCAAGTTGAATTTCACTATTTAAAAATGGTAGACGATGAAATTGAAGCTGATTTCAAAGAAATAAAACAGGGACTTCAACCAACAACTAAAACTACAAAATCAACCCTAGAAATAAAACTACGCATTCCTAAAGAGCAGTACTATACAAAAGTTGCGAAGGTGATTGAACATATTAAAAGAGGAGACATTTATGAAGCTAATTATTGTCAAGAATTTTATGCAGAAAACACCACAATAGATCCGTTTGAAGTATATGCACATTTAAACGATATTTCAACTCCTCCCTTTGGTGCCTTTTTAAAAATGGATGCGCATTATGTATTGTCAGCCTCCCCCGAAAGGTACCTAAAGAAAGAAGACACAAAAGTAATCTCTCAACCCATTAAGGGAACCGCGAAAAGAGTTACCAACAAAATGGATGATGAGAAAATTGCTGTTGATTTATCGAGAGATGAAAAGGAACGTGCAGAGAATGTAATGATTGTCGATTTGGTAAGAAATGACTTGTCTAAAACAGCCAACATCGGGACTGTTAAAGTAGAAGAACTATGCAAAATACATTCCTTTAAGCAAGTCCATCAGATGATTTCAACCGTTGTTTCTGAAGTTGGAGAAAAAATGCATCCTGTAGAAATTTTACGAAGTACGTTTCCTATGGGAAGCATGACCGGAGCACCCAAGGTTTCCGCAATGAACATCATAGAAAACCTTGAAGCCACCAAACGAGGAGTCTATTCGGGTGCTGTTGGGTATTTTACACCTGAAAATGATTTTGACTTTAATGTTGTCATTCGTAGTATTTTATACAACGAAGAAAAAAAATACGTTTCATACTCTGTCGGTAGTGCCATTACAGCAAAATCTACCCCAGAAAAAGAATATGAAGAATGCTTGTTAAAAGCAAAAGCAATGAAGTTTGTTTTAACGAATGCGAAAGCACCTGTACTTCAAGTTTTAGAATGATTTTTATACCATTTTAATATCAGCAGGAATCTATTTTTTATATTTGCAACTATGATTCAGCACCTAGAAGAAAAATTCAAAAATACCCTAGCTCATTTAGATGAAAAACCGAGCGAACAAAAGATGTTTAATCAATTTTTAGCGCTGTATCCTGCAGAGTGGAAGTTACTAAAAGTTACTTTTTCTAAATTTAATAGAAGCAAACAATTTGGCAAAACAATCCCATTACCAAGGCCAGAACAACAATTGAGAAAACAGATTCGTACTTGGTTAAAATCGCAAGTTTTAAAGTAGTACTTTTGACATGAAATGCGCCTCAAACTAAAACAACATATTTCCGATAATTTTCCTTTCCTAAAGGGAAAAAAATTATTGATTGCCATTTCTGGCGGTGTCGATTCTGTAGTTTTAACACAGTTATTATTTGACTTAAATTTTGACATTTCATTGGCACACTGCAACTTTAAATTGCGGCATCAAGAAAGTGAATTGGATGCTTTATTTGTCAAAGATTTTGCACAAAAGCATAATATTTCTTTTTTTTCAAGATCATTTGACACCGAGAAACTTGCAAAAGAAAACAAACAATCTATACAAATTACAGCAAGAAATCTTCGCTACAAATGGTTTCAAAAATTGTGCTCAAAAAATAATTTTGATTTCATTTTAACAGCACATCATGCAGATGATAATTTAGAAACTTTTTTAATAAACCTTACCCGGGGTTCGGGATTGGATGGTTTTACAGGCATTCCTGCAGTTCATAAAAACATTGCACGTCCGCTATTGATTTTTTCTCGAGAAGAGATTCTTAATTTTGCAACAGAAAATGCAATCCTTTGGAGAGAAGACCAAAGCAACGCATCCTTAAAATATATTAGAAACAAAATACGGCATCAGATCGTTCCTGTTCTCAAAGAAATAAATCCAAGTCTCTTGAGCACCTTTTCTAAAACCATTGAAAATCTAAAGGAGAGCAAACAAGTTCTTACAGATCAAATAAAGGAAATACAACCAAAAGTGTTTCGTCCTTTTGGCATGAAAGAAAAAGGATCTTTTGAATTAGACATTCAAGAAATCACGAAATTATCAGATCCAAAAGCATATTTATTTCATCTTTTAAAACCCTATCATTTCACAGAATTCAATGATATTGTAGATTTATTGAATGCGCAATCAGGAAAAAAAGTAGTTTCTAAAACGCATCAATTATTAAAAAACAGAACCTCATTGCTCCTTACTAAAATTGACCAGAAAGAAGCACAACGCATTTATTATCTGGAAGAAAATGTAACCGAGATCTCGCATCCAATTTCTTTAAATCTGCAAAAAGATTCAGAAAAAATTGTAAAAGACAAAAATACGATCTATGTTTCTAAGGAGAAATTGACGTTTCCATTGATCATCCGAAAATGGGAAAATGGAGATTCTTTTTATCCAGTTGGAATGAAGGGTAGCAAAAAAATAAGCAAGTATTTTAAAGACGAAAAGTATTCATTACTTGAAAAAGAACAAACATGGTTGCTTTGTAACAACGATCAAAAATTAATTTGGATTATTGGAAAAAGACAAGACAGTCGTTTTCAGACATCAATCTGTGATGAGAATACGGTTCGAGTTCATCTTAACACATAGAACAACATAATTATAAAAACATGAAAAAATTAGTACTCCTATTTATTTTCTTTTTATCCGCAATTATAAATGCGCAAACCGAAGCCAATCCTGTAGTTTGGAAAACATCTGTTGCAAAAATATCAGATACCGAATATGACTTAACATTTACAGGAAGTATTTTAGAAAACTGGTATGTGTATTCACAGTACAACCCAGAAGATGCCTCTTTACCAATGGAAATCACCATTCCAGAAGGAGCAACTGGATTTCAACTGGTTGGAAAGGCTACGGAAGGAAAAACCTATAAAAAATATTCTGAAACCTGGGGGAAAGACGAAATTATTTTTAAAAAGAGTGCAATTGTAACGCAAAGAATTCAACTAACTGATAAAGAAATTACACAAGTACAATTAAATTTATTTGGGCAAGTTTGTAAAACTTCTTGTATCCAATTTGAAGACAACTATACTTTTTCTTTAAATGGTTCCGCCGTTAAAAAACAAGTGTTGTTTTGGATGAAAAAAGCAAATTACTATCCAGTAAATTAAAACTGGATCTAAAAAACACCTCCTTATTAAAAGATACAACAAACGATTCTGGAGATAGTAGTTTGTTCAATATTTTCTTTCTAGGTTTTGCTGGAGGGCTGTTAGCACTTCTAACACCCTGTGTTTTTCCAATGATTCCATTAACCGTTTCCTTTTTCACAAAACAGTCACAATCAAAAAGCAAAGGGATTGCAAATGCCATTTTGTATGGTCTTTTTATTGTACTAACCTACGTATTATTGAGTGTTCCTTTTCATTTAATTGATGGCTTGGACCCGAATGTATTGAACACAATTTCAACAAACGTCTGGCTCAATATTTTCTTTTTTGTGGTTTTGGTTTTTTTCTCAGGTTCTTTTTTTGGGTATTATGAAATTACCTTACCGAGTTCTTGGGGAAATAAAATGGACGCTGCATCCAATGTTGGAGGAATTTCAGGTATCTTTTTTATGGCCTTAACCTTAGCTATTATTTCCTTTTCGTGTACGGGTCCTATTTTAGGCTCTTTACTCGCAGGATCTATTACTGCAACCGGAGAAACTGCAAATCAACTGACTGCAGGAATGAGTGGCTTCGGAGCTGCATTGGCTCTACCGTTTGCCTTGTTTGCCCTATTTCCAAGTTGGTTAAACTCATTGCCAAAATCTGGCGGATGGTTGAATACTACCAAAGTTATTTTAGGTTTTTTAGAATTGGCTTTTGCCTTTAAATTCTTATCAAACTCTGATTTAGTAGGACATTGGGGGATTTTTAAACGAGAAGTATTTATTGGTATTTGGATTGTTATCTTTATAGGACTCACATTATACCTGTTTGCAAAAATTAAATTCCCACACGATTCACCTGTTAAAAAACTTTCATTTTCTCGGATTTCGTTTGGGGTTTTAGTAGGTGCATTTGTAGTCTATCTAATTCCAGGAGTTCTCAAAACACCTACCTGGGAATTGAACTTATTAAGTGGTTTTCCACCACCACAATTTTACAGTATTTATGAACAAGAATCCGATTGCCCACTAGGGTTGGATTGTTACAAAGATTTTGAAGAAGGACTTGCCGCCGCAAAAGAAGCAAACAAACCAATCTTGTTAGATTTTACAGGTTGGGCCTGTGTTAACTGCCGGAAAATGGAAGAAAACGTTTGGAGTCAAAACGATATCTATACCCTGCTAAAAGAAGAATATATTTTAATTTCCTTGTACGTTGATGATTATGAGAAAGAATTGCCAAAAGACCAACAGTTTGAGTATTTAAAAGCAAATGGAAATGTCAAAAAAATTAAAACCTATGGAGACAAGTGGTCTACCTTTCAGATTGTAAATTTTAAAAATGCATCGCAACCTTATTACATTTTAATGAACGCCAATTTAGAAATTTTAAACACCCCTCAACAATATACTGACAAAGACACTTATCTAAATTGGTTGCAAAAAGGAATTAATAATTTTAAAAAATAACTTATATTAGTACTCTCTTTGATTGATAGAAGAAGAGTCATACTATTTTTTTATGAAAACACGAACCTTACTTTTTATTATTTCTATAGGATATAGTATTTCATACTATGCGCAACAAGAAGGTAATATGCTTCAAAAAACTCCGCAAAGTATTTATACATTTAATCCTTCGTACAATGATGATTTACATAGCGCAGTTTCCTTGAAAAAGAAGCTTGGTTTTTTATCTTTTGAATTTTTTCAAATTTACCTCCCCGATTTAGATTTTAACAGTGTAGGAGGAGTCTTTGGAGGATTTGGTTTGGCGGAAATAGAAGAAGTGTTTTTGAATTTAAAGGAATGAAGAAGAAACCTGAGATTTATAAATTAGATGATCTAGTACGTTATCAAAACAATAGATTGGCACGGGAAATTAATTACAGAAACGACCCTTCCCAATGGAATCTTCATCGAAAAAAGAACAGAATTCAACCTTATTTCTTACAAAAAGAAAAAAAGGATTTAGACGCAAAAAACCGTCAACTCAATAAAGAAATTATGAGAACGCCTGCCCGCATCTCATGAAGTTTCTGTAAATTATAAAGTATAAAATCAGCTATTTTTTAAGTGATTTCATCCTATTCTAAATTTCGATTTTCTCTAAAATCGGCCTAAATTTCTATCATTTCAACAAATAATCGTCCGATTATTACCAAAAAAACACACTTTATAATTTTCATTTTTTGTAATTTCCAATCTTAAAATTCATAAAAATGTCTGCACTTCCAAAATTAGCGCGCTTTAACGAAAACGTGTTGTCTAAATACCAAATTTACAACAGTATTTTCATGACACTTCCTTTTGACACCATTAGCAATACAGGCCAACTATTGCCTTTATTTCATAGTGTTTGTGAAAATGGCTTTGCAGCGGGAAAAAATCCAACAGAAATTGTAGAAACTTTCTTTGATAAGTACCAAGAAAACCCCTCCGAGAGTCAGAAAAAGGATTTGCTTTTTCAATTTATTCAATATATTGAACGTCAGGTAGTATTGTTTGACGCCATTGAAGATGCTGCATTTCCAATCGTGAACAACATGGATGGTATTGGAACCCTCCGAAATTCGAAAGAAATTGCATTTTCAAAAGACAAAAAAGAAGCCCTTCAAAAACATTTAGAAGACTTTAAAGTACGGATCGTTTTAACCGCGCATCCTACACAATTTTACCCTGGAGAAGTATTAGGAATCATCACAGATCTTGACAATGCCATACAGAATAACGACTTATTGTTAATTAAAGACCTCTTGTCTCAGTTGGGAAAAACACCTTTCTTTAAAAAACAAAAACCAACTCCTTACGATGAAGCAGTAAGCCTTATTTGGTATTTAGAAAATGTTTTTTATCACTCCGTAAGCAAGATTCACAATTATATTGAAACGAATATTTTTGATGGTGACAAAGTAGACAATCAGATTATTGACCTTGGTTTTTGGCCAGGAGGTGATCGCGATGGAAACCCCTTTGTAACTACCCAAATAACTTTAGATGTTGCAGAACGATTACGTCAATCTATCCTCAGAAACTATTACAGAGATATCAAACGTTTAAAAAGGCGTTTTACATTCAGTGGTGTACAAGAAATTCTAGTACGTCTCGAAAAAAGACTCTACAAACATGTGGTTCGTAGTTATGCCAACGTAAACTTTTCTCAAAAAATACTCTTAGACGAATTAGAAACAGCCAAAGAGATTGTCATTAACAAACATCAATCGTTGTTTCTTGATGAGCTAAACGATGTAATTAATAAAATCCGTATTTTTGGTTTTCACTTTGCAACACTCGATATTCGACAAGACAGTCGCGTACATCACGATGCATTTACGCAGCTTGTCAAAGATCTTTTGGCAAGTGGAGACAGCACATTCCCAGAAGATTACTTCACCCTTTCCGAAAAAGAACAGATTGCATTTTTAGCAACTGTCAAAGGAAAAATAGATCCAACTGTTTTGACCAATGAGATGTCTGTAAAAACCATCGAATCGATGTATGCGATTAAAACCATCCAAGCTCGAAATGGTGAACGAGGGGCCAACCGATATATCATTAGCAACAATCAATCAGCTTTGCATGTAATGCAAGCCTTTTCGATGCTTAATTTATGTGATTTTGAAGATTACCTTCCAGTAGATGTCATCCCGCTTTTTGAAACCGTAGAAGATTTACAGAATGCTGAGGAAGTGATGCGTACCATTTACACAAATCAGACTTACAGAGCTCATGTAGCACAACGTAAAAACAAGCAAACCATCATGTTAGGTTTTTCTGACGGAACAAAAGATGGGGGTTACTTAATGGCAAATTGGGGAATCTTTAAAGCGAAAGAGGCCCTGACAAAAATTTCGCGTGAATTTGGAATTGAAGTTATTTTCTTTGACGGCCGTGGTGGACCACCTGCTCGTGGAGGAGGAAAAACACACCAGTTTTATGCTTCTTTAGGCCCTACGATTGAAGACAAAGAAATTCAATTAACCGTACAAGGGCAAACCATTAGTTCTAATTTTGGAACCTTAAACTCATCACAATACAACCTAGAACAATTATTGAGTTCTGGAATTAAAAATGAGGTGTTTACCAAGGATCAACTGAACGATGCGCATAGAACCATTATCGATGATTTGGCAGCTACGAGCTATAAAACCTATGTAGATTTTAAAAATCATCCGCAGTTTTTACCCTATCTCGAAGAGATGAGTACCTTAAAATACTATGCTAAAACCAATATCGGTAGCCGACCTAGTAAGCGATCTTCATCTGCTACTTTAGATTTCTCTGCACTAAGAGCCATTCCTTTTGTAGGAAGTTGGAGTCAATTGAAACAGAACGTTCCAGGATTTTTTGGTGTTGGAACTGCATTGAAAAAATACGAGGATGCCGATCGGTTTGATGAAGTGATCGAATTTTACAACGCCTCCGATTTCTTTAAAACCTTGCTCGAAAACAGTATGATGAGTTTGACAAAATCATTTTTCGGATTGACCGCCTACATGGCAGAAGATCCAGTGTATGGTGACTTTTGGAAACTGATTTTTGAAGAATACAATACGACAAAACGATTGCTATTAAAATTGTCTGGACAAACTCAATTGATGGAGAATTTTCCAGAGGGAAAAGCGTCCATAGCTGTAAGAGAACGTATTGTATTGCCACTATTAACCATTCAGCAATATGCCTTAAAGAAAATTCAAGAACTACAAAAAGAATCGGGAAGCACCGAAGAGCTTGCTGTTTTTGAAAAAATGGTTACGCGATCTTTATTTGGAAATATCAATGCGAGTAGGAATTCGGCTTAGAAAATCACTTTAAAAAAAGCGCTCGATTCTATGAATTGATAAATTTTTATAGGTATTAAAAAATAGACGTGTGTTAATTTTTTAGTACCTTTAGAGAAAAAATATGCTTATTAAAGTCTATGGCTCGGCTGTTTTCGGAATTGAAGCTACTACCATTACTGTTGAAGTAAATATTGATAAAGGAATTGNGTATCATTTGGTGGGGTTGCCCGACAATGCGGTTCGAGAAAGTTCCTATCGAATTTCTGCTGCCCTCAATAATAACAACTACAAACTTCCTGGTAAAAAAATCATTATCAATATGGCGCCTGCCGATATTCGAAAAGAAGGTGCGGCTTATGATTTAACATTGGCCATTGGAATTTTGGCTGCTTCCAATCAAATAAAATCAGACACTATAAATGACTACATCATCATGGGTGAGCTTTCTTTAGATGGAAGCTTACAACCTATAAGAGGCTTTTTGCCCATGGCTATTAAAGCCAAAGAGGAAGGATTTAAATACTTTATTGTACCCAAAGAAAATGCCAAAGAAGCCGCGATTGTAGATGATGTAACTATTTTAGGGGTGCGAAATATCATGGAGGTCATTGATCATTTTAATGGTGCTAAAAAAATTGATTTTCCTGAGTTTGATTTTTCAGATGTAAAAGGACAAGAATCTATTAAACGATGTATGGAAATTGCGGCGGCTGGAGGTCATAATATTATCCTCATTGGCCCACCGGGATCTGGGAAAACCATGTTGGCAAAACG
>JGI20153J14295_10001660_pt1 | contig 16878 bp, 14 predicted proteins | sample COG_03_FD_14295 | JGI IMG/M metagenome (IMG submission 14295) | reverse complement strand
TCAACATGCAGATCCCAAGATTTTCCAAAAATGCAGATCACATCAGCTTGAGCCGCAATCAATTTTTGCAGGAAGAAATCATCGGCGGGTTTACTCTCGGCACGATGAGTCGAACCGAAGGCCACAATCTTCGAGTTTGTCAGGTCTAAATCCTGAGCACGAACGAAAAACTCGTCGTCCTTGGGGTTCGACCCGGGCCAGCCGCCCTCAATAAAGTCGATACCCATCGCATCTAACGCTTGCGCTATATCCAGCTTGTCACCCAGACTGAGATTGATCCCCTCGCCCTGGTTACCATCTCGTAGCGTCGTATCATAAATTTCAATTTTCGTGCGCACATGCCACTCCATTTATCAGCCCGGACTGCTTTGTAATTTCCGATTACTCACTAGCCTGGTTGCCAATCGTCTACTTATGCATAGCCAAGTCGTTGGGCCGTTTGGTCCACCTTATCGAGGGTTCTCATCAGCGTATCAAGGGGATCATAATTGGCCGACAATAAGGCCTCTCGAGCACTGGTCTTCATCGTAATGGTAAATATGTTATTGGCGCAAATCACTTGCAGCGCTTCAATATCGATAATCAGCTCCGCGTCGGGGTCAGCCGCGATCAGCTCCGCCAGCTTCCTCCGCTCCTGAGTTGCCATCACCACACAGGGAATACCCAAGGTCGTGCAGTTGCCATGAAAGATCTCGGCAAACGAATCAGCGATAATCGCTTTCAAACCAAACTTCTGAATCGCCTGAGGTGCGTGTTCACGGCTAGAACCACAGCCAAAGTTTGCATCCGAAATCAGAATTTCAGCACCCGCATGTTCCGCTGCATCTAATGGATGATTCAGAGACTGACCTTTGGCATCAAACCGCACATCATAAAAAAGCGCAGGACCGAGCTCGTCAAAAGTGACACACTTCAAAAATCGGGCGGGAATAATCCTGTCAGTATCGATATCGTTACCTGCGACATAGACGCCTTTGCCATTAATTTTACTTACACTATTTCCAGTCATTAACTCTTACCTAAATGGGGTTTCAAGAATGTTTGTTGCCTGCAGGTCAGCTCGCAACAGCCGGCACCAAACCAAAAACTTCTCGGGCATCAGCCACATGGCCCTTGATGGCGGCGGCAGCGACCATCATCGGGCTCATGAGAATGGTTCGACCGGTAGAAGAACCCTGTCGACCGATAAAGTTGCGGTTGGAGCTCGACGCGCAGACTTCATCACCCACCAGTTTGTCCGGGTTCATCGCCAGACACATGGAACAGCCGGGCAATCGCCATTCGAACCCCGCAGCTTCAAATATTTTGTCCAGGCCGAGCTCGCGAGCTGCCTTATCCACCTTCTCGGAACCCGGTACAGCAATCGCCTTAACCCCGGCCGCCACCTGATGGCCCGCAATCAGATTGGCCACAGCCTGGAAATCACTTAAACGACCATTCGTGCAACTACCGATAAACGCCACATCGATATGGGTGCCCTTGATCGGTTTGTTGGCCTGTAACTGCATATATTCGAGAGCGTCGTTGACCAGGTTTTTCTCCAGACCTTCAACCTGGTCTGGATCTGGCGTTGACTCGTTAATGGAGATCGCCTGACCTGGAGTGATCCCCCAGGTGACAGTGGGTTCGATATCGGCCGCATTCAACACAATCTCATCATCAAAGGTCGCATCGTCGTCACTGGCATAGGACTGCCACTTCGCGACGCTCTTATCGAATTCAGCGCCCACGGGCACCCGCTCCTTGCCACGGAGAAACTCAAAAGTCGTGGCATCAGGGTTGATATAGCCGCATCTCGCGCCGCCTTCGATACTCATATTACACACTGTCATACGCTCTTCCATGCTCATGGCGGCAATCGCCGAACCGGCGTACTCATAGGCGTAGCCGACACCACCATTAACACCCAGGGTGCGAATGATATGCAGGGTTACATCTTTGGCCGTCACGCCCACGCCTAGCTTGCCTTCGACTCGAATTCGGCGCACCTTCAATGGGTCCATTGCCAGGGTCTGACTGGCCAACACATCTCTGACCTGACTTGTGCCGATACCGAGGGCGATGCAGCCGAAGGCACCATGGGTCGACGTATGGCTGTCACCGCAGCAGATGGTCATACCCGGCTGGGTCAAACCCAATTCCGGCCCCACCACGTGCACAATGCCCTGATTGCCCGACTGCGGGGGAAAAAACTCGATGCCCGCTTCTTTTGTAGCGTCGCTCAGGACCTGGATCATTTTCTCTGCCATATCATCCTGCAGCGGCCTGGACTGGTTATCGGTGGGAATAATGTGATCCACCGTCGCAAAGGTCCGCGAGGGATAGCGGACACTGAGGCCTTTGTCTTTTAGCATGCCAAAGGCCTGCGGGCTCGTCACCTCGTGAATCAAGTGCAAGGCGATAAACAGCTGATATTGGCCAGAGTCAAGCTGACCCACGACATGATCATTCCACACTTTTTGATAAAGATTCTTGCCCACGCATCACTCCAATAGAAAATAGCTACGGGCACATTTTGAGCAATCAAACGGGCCCTTGAATTAATAACATCGGCGATATTAGCATGAATCTTCGAACGAGAGATTCCCATTCGGAATCTCAGCGATTCCACAAAGTGTGAAAATGGCAACAGGGCGGGTTTAACGGGACTGGCGGGCGAACTCGAGGACCTGGCTGGCAATCTTAGAGTGCGGCAAGACTTCATAAAAAACCTCGCCCGAACTGGACTCTGGCAAAGGGGCATCATTCTCCCACAGCCTCACTTCACCTTCGCGGATAACCAGATCGCGTATCTTGCCGGTAATGTCTGGAAACTTGCCGACAAACATCGTGTGAACCCCTTCACCTAATTTGACTCGTAGGCGTTGCAAGGTGATTTCTGACTGTAGCTTGGCGAAGCTCTTATTCGACAACAACACGCCGTTGACATTGTAACGAATGTTCAACTGACCCTTCTCATCACTCTTGCGATCCTGCGCAGAGATCTCAAGCACCTCCACATTGAAAAGGCCACGGTCAAAACTCTCGCGAAGTTTCCACGAGCAGGATGACATCCGGTCAGCCGCGCCAATTGCCGATGAGATCATAATGGGCCGGGTGTCATCAAACAAAAACATAGGCTTATCTTCTGAGTAGTCAATACCCACGCCGATCTCTAACATTGGCAAGCCAGTTTGCTTCGAACGAGCATTTTTAGAACCAACAATCTCCAAAATATCTCTGGCGATGCCGCAGGCCCTTGCCACAGAATACCATTGCTCCGGGGTCGTGTTATATTCATAGATCGCAAGAATTACCGCATCACCCTCAATGAAAACTTTCACCGCGCCATAGATCGATAGCAGGTGATTAATGGGCTCGAAGAAGCGCGTACTGAAATAGGCTGCGGGATTAAGGTCTTGTTGCAACAGTTCTCGAGTTACTGTGGTAGAACCACGAACATCTGCTTTCAGGATAGTATGATGGACAATTGTTGCCTCAACAGCGTTAGCTTTCAGTGCTTCCGCATTACCCAGCAATTCATAAAGGTGATCACCCGCTTTTGACAAGCGGGCTTGCTCAGCATCAGTAATGACGTGCAGGCGGTTAAATATCCGATGGGCCAACTGATAGTAGCGCAGATGCAGCCGATAGCGGCAATAATCAGTCAGCGCTCTTAGTACAACCTCTTGCGCACCCTCTTTAAACTGTCTGGCATTCTCCCGTGCTAGTAAGTCAAGCCGCTTGAGTAACTGAACGGCACCCTGATCCCGACCAGAGACTCGCAGCGCTATTTTTTTAACATCGACACCGGCAATATATTTGCAAGCTTGGTCAATCTCTATGAGTTCGTTATCTAACTCAGCCCACGAGTCACGGAGCTGATAACTCGCTAGCATCACTCGATATTCTGTGTCCGACGCAAATGCCTGGCGCAACATAAGACCAATCTTCAGCAACTTTTTAACATCACGATTAAATCGCCAGCCAGCAATAATACCCAGGTTTGCGCGAACTTCCTTTGCTGTTTTTTGATGCAGCCTGGCATCAAACAAGAGCCGAATATTACCTGGCTGCTCGAGCCAGCTAAATGTCTCAGTCAAACTATTGCGCTGATTTGCAGCCGGCCCCAATAATGACTGGACAGCAAACAAGCCACCCAATTCGTCAAAGACTTCACTTTCGATCGGATCAAATCGGTCAAATCGACGAAGAGACTCAACCGCCAACTGCGGGAAATGTTCCCGGCACGCGGTCTCGAACGCCTCGCTCGCCTTGCTCACATTCGCCACCGGCCACAGCGTATAACACTCCATCAGAAGCCTAGGACTCACCGGACTGGCCGCAGATAACAGCGGATTAAACATGACACTCACGGCTTCTTTAAAAGCGCCCTGCAACTGCTCTTTGCGCAATGACCGCAAATGATTCATTTCATCGCGCTGCAACGAGCGGAAAATAAATCGATTAATCTTATAGAGGAACTCATCATGGTGCTGACGCAACCAAAAGAGACGCGCCTGGGTCGTCAACAAATCTCGAGAACCAGAATATTGTTGTCTGGCCACGGTCTCTTCCACTCGCTGACCGACACTGACGAGTTGTTGGCGGATCTCTAGTAACAAGAATTTAATCACGGCAAATTGTAGTATCGAAATCTGCGCCGGCTGTAAATCTGTTTTCGCCCGGTGCATCGTCGTACTCAGCATATCAACATAGCTTTTACGAAAACTGTTGGTCAAATTCGAGTCAGTCATCTTTGCGCCGACCACGACATTGCCAACAACCTGCTCAATCAGTTGCCGACTGCTTTGCACAAAGGTCTCGCTGAGCATCACGTCAACGTGATAATTGTCGATGCCTTTTGATAAGTGGCCAAAGTCTACCGCAATCGTCTTAGATTGCATCACTCGATGTAGGAGGTCTGCAGCGGAACTGACCTGACTCGAATTGGTTGTTGTCACCTGATTCGCCCCATGAAAAAGTTAACGTCAATGCTCTTCGACCACAGCACACCCCGGCATTAATTTCATCCATCCCTCGATCTTGGCCTTTGTAGAGCCGCGTCATGGACGCACATAATGCTGAAACAGCCGATTGATTTTACCCTTAAACTATCGACTTTCCATGAGCTGAGTCCTATAAGTCTCCCAACTTCCTGCGGATATTCGGCTTGCCATCAGCCATTACTGTCCTTATCGTAGCCATTAATACTTAGGTAACAACAACAGCAAGCGTATGATAAGTATCATTAGACCGCAGCGCTTCGAGCATCCTGCCAAACCCCTTGAGCCGCTAGCCTGGACCTTGCGCCAGACACCCAACGGGGTCGGTAATCAGAGAAGCAACTATTCAAGATAAGGAGCGCGTAACATCGTGACGCCGCCATTCGACTCACTCCCCCAGCGGATCACAACAGCCCGACTCACATTAGAGCGCTTCCAACGCTCTGACGCGCTTGATCTGTTCGACGCGGCCTCCACCTCGATTGATGCAATGTATCCCTTTCTGCCCTGGTGCCATCCGCAATACAGCCTCGAAGACGCCCACGAGGCCATCCAAACCGCCCAGTCTAACTGGGCGCTGGAGGACGCTTGGGCATTTGCTGTTAGAATCAAAACGACTGGCGAGTTTATCGGTGGTTGTGGCTTGAGTAGGGTTGACGAACACCGCAATGCCAACTTGGGCTATTGGATCAAATCTACCCAGGTTGGCCAGGGTTATGCGAGCGAAACAACCCGAGCACTTGTGGCTTATGGCCTACACCACCTACAACTTGTTCGGGTCGAGATCATGATATCGACCCTGAATAGCGCCAGTGTTAAGGTCGCAGAGAAGTCTGGCGCGACCTATGAGGGGATTGCTCGCAATCGCTTGTTTCTGCATGATATGGCCTTGGATGCTCATCTGTTCTCGTTCATTCCGGCCGATTTCCCCGATGGATAGCGTCCAGCCAAACGCCCCCTTATCTATTGACCAGATTCTCTGGCAAAATAACCTTTAATTCTCGCAATCGCACAGGAAGCCAGCATGAACGAAGCAACCAGCACAACTATACAAGATGGCATGATGGAGATTTTGAATCAGCAGAAGCGCGCCTACCTGGCCGAGGGTGAAGTGAGCGTCGCCACCAGGATTGACCGACTAGACCGATCCGTGGCGTTACTGAAAAAATATGGACCACGATTCTGCGAGGCTATGGCGGGTGACTTCGGCCACCGCTCGATAGAGCAGTCCAAGATGACAGATATTGACGGCGCTATTGGCCCACTGCAGCAGGCCAGAAAACACGTTAAAGGCTGGATGAAGTCTGAAAAACGCAACACCATGTTTCCCCTTGGCCTGCTAGGTTCACGCTCCAGAATCGACTATCAACCACTGGGCGTTATCGGCTGCATCAGCCCCTGGAACTTTCCAGTTCAGTTAACCTTCGCTCCCCTCGCTGGCGTATTCAGCGCGGGTAACCGGACCATGATCAAGCCCTCTGAGTTTACACCGCTGACATCTGAACTGATGAAAGAAGCTTTCACCGAGTATTTTGATATTGAAGAGGTTGCCGTCTTCACCGGTGGCCCAGAAGTCGGTAGTGCGTTTAGCAGCTTGCCGTTCGATCATCTGATTTTCACAGGGGCGACTTCAGTAGCCCGTCATGTGATGCGAGCAGCGGCCGAAAACCTCGTGCCATTGACCCTGGAACTGGGCGGGAAATCTCCCGTGGTTATCGGCAGAAGTGCAGACATGACCTTAACCGCCGCCAACATCATGACGGGCAAAACCATGAATGCCGGACAAATTTGCCTCGCCCCGGACTACGTTTTCGTACCAGAAGAACGGGCCGACGAATTCGTCGCAGCAGCAAGGGCCTCGGTGGAGAAGATGTACCCCGACTTGAAGGACAATCCGGATTACACCTCCGTCGTCAATGAGCGTCATTACGACCGTATCAACGGCTACCTGGATGACGCCCGCAGCAAAGGCGCAGAAATTATCGAGATTAACCCGGCCAACGAGGACTTCAGCCAACAGCAGCACCACAAGATACCACCAACGCTGGTGATGGACCCTGCAGATGACATGCTAATCATGCAGGAAGAAATCTTCGGCCCAGTACTGCCGATCAAACGCTATAAAAACATCAATGAAACCATGGATTACATTAATGAGCATGATCGACCATTGGGCTTGTATTACTTCGGCCAAGACAAGGGCGAAGAACACAAGGTATTGACTCACACAACCTCTGGCGGTGTGACCGTCAACGATGTTCTTATGCATATTACTCAGGAAGATTTGCCCTTCGGCGGCGTAGGACCCAGCGGCATGGGCTCCTATCATGGCCACGATGGCTTCAAAACTTTCAGTCATGCCAAAGCTATCTATACGCAGTCGAAGACGGTATCGAAATTGGCAGCGACCCTGCGACCACCCTACAAGAAAACTAAGCCAAGTTAGACCCACCGCACGTCATGAACTTGCCAGCCCGCGATGTCGGGCTGGCAGCTTCGAGCCGCCCGGCCCCACGCGCAAGGCTGCCACAGACAAGACTGCTACACTGAGACGACTTTGACATTGGCGCCGAGGAGTTTTTCTCGGGAATGATGGCCATGGTCGACCAGTACAATATCAATCCCCAGTGCCCGCGCGACCTCTACATCATGCAACGTATCACCCACCATCACAGTATCTTCACAGCCCACTCCTGATGTCCTGATCAGACGTCGACCGCTATCGAGCTTGCTGGCTGCAAAGCGATTATCGATACCGTAGATATGATCAAACAGGTCACCGATGGCGAAATGCGCAATCATCTGCTCAAGACTGTTTTGCTCAGAGGCGGACAAGATAGACTGATGCTCGCATTGCCTGCGACTGGCACGCAAGACATTCAGCACTGGCTCAAACGGCCGACAAATCTGGTAACCAGACATGTACTGCTCAACATACTCATGGCAGAGAGTTTCAAAGGAAGCCCGCTGATAATCAAAACCCAAACGGTCATAGTACTGACGGATGGGGAAATCGAAGATGGCGCGGTATTCAGCAAAGCTAAGCTGTGGTCGATCGTGTCTAGCCAACTGCCAGTTAATCGTCTCGACGGCATAGTTGACATCATCTAGGATCGTGCCATTCCAATCCCAGATAATGTGTTTCTTCCCCGCCAATACTGCTTCTAACGGGTTCTTTATAGGACTATTAATATCACTCGTCATGGCGCTATGCCGACCATAACACTTTGCTGAGGGCACCACTGAGGGCTCTGCATAACAAATTACATCCCGATGAGGTCAGCTCGGTCGAGCAGGTTCTGCTGCAGACGCAGACTGGCAGCGTCAACCATGACACCGTCAACGTTGATCGCCCCCTGGCCGGCGGCTAGCGCCTGCTGGTAGGCAGCTTTTTGCTTTCTGGCCACAGCAACCGCGACACTGGACGGCGAAAAAACCGCCTCGGCAATAGCCACTTGATCGGGATGAATCGCCCACTTGCCGGCCATACCAAGAACCCCAGCGCGCTGGCATTCAATCAGCAATTCGTCTTTTTGACGGAAATTCGCATAGGGGCCGTCGATCGGATCCAAGCCATTCGCCCGACAAGCTATCGTCAGCTTAAACCTTGGGTAATGCCAGAGATCTGGTGGATAAGCGTCGCTACCCGCACCTATATGTTGCAGATCCATACCCTGACTTGCCGAATAATCACCCATCCCAAATACCAGACTCTCCAGGCGGTCACTGCACGCGGCTATCTGCTCGACATTCAGCATGCCCTCCACATCCTCGATCAGGCATTCAATGCCAATTCGACGCTTCAGCCCGAGCTTGGCTTCCAATTGATTCAGCAGCAGGTGCACGAACATCACATCCTGGGCCGATTTCGCCTTAGCCAGCACGAGCGTGTCGAGCCGCTGCCCAGCACCGCTGACCACCTCAATAATATCGTCGTGGCAGTATGGCGTATCCACATCATTGATTCGAACACTGACAGTTTTGGGGTGCCAATCAAGCCCGTTCATGGCGTCAACGATCAAGCCCCGAGCCTCGACCTTGGCGTTCGGCGCAACCGCATCCTCAAGATCGAGAATCACGCCATCACAATGCAACGCCGCAGCCTTACCCAGCATTTTCGCGCTGGAACCCGGCACCGACAACTGACAACGGCGCAACCGCCGAGGCTGGCGTGAGTCTAAAGACTGGGACATAAGAGTTTCTCACTTGAGCAATTTTTGGGTCGCGCCAGATCGATAATGACAGTTGGCGTTAAGCACCAAACATAAACAGTTTCCGCTGTGGGTTGCAAGCACGGGCCTTCTGGTGAATTTTGCACCGCACAATATTTATCCCCAACCCCTTGAATTACGGATCATCGTCATTATAATTGTGCTGTGCAACAAATTAGCAGCTGTCCTGCTAGTACCACACAATCGTCGATGCGACGACGGTCAATCTTTGGCCGCCTTGAGGAGGATAGACACATGTTTAAGTGGACCGAATTAGCCCTGGCGTTTGGCTTTTTCAACAACAGCAGTCAGCTCGACCCCATGCTGTTTGAGTTACTGATGGAAGATCGACGTCGTGAACGTGCCGCAGCAGTTGCGGCAACGACTGCTGCAACCCAGGCAAGTCCTGTGGCCAGCAATGATTCTATTAAGCCAACCAGCCTCGCAGCGGCGAAAAAAGCAGCCTGAACGCGAGTTAGCCGGGCCGCAGGTAAGACGACCACTGCGGTCACAGGCTTTGTCACACTTCCCCACCATCACTTTTCAGGTATTTGGCCTTAGTCGCAGACTGTCTCCAAATAAGTCGCAGACTGTCTCCAAATAAGTCGCAGACTGTCTCCAAATAAGTCGCAGACGCTAAATTCGTGTACTATCAAAGGGTCATACAGGATCATGCGATGCCGAACCCGGAAGTACGAACCGAACAAAACCTCTGGTCAAGCGCCCAGTTTCAGGCGTATCTAGCCTCTACCGCCTTCACTGGTGGTGCCTTCTCCATGCAACAACTACTGGTTAGCTGGATGCTGGTGGGCATACTGGTCCTGCCTGGCGATCAGGTCGGGCTGATCCAGGCCATTATCGGCATCCCCGCACTGTTCTTAATGCTTCTGGGCGGCGCCTCGGCAGACCGGGCTGACCCACGATTGATGCTGATCCGGATCTACGCCGTCGCTTGGGTGATTCCGTTGCTGCTGGTGACGTTGGTGGAATTCGATCTTTTTAATGTCTGGACCGTCATGCTCTTCGGCCTGGGCGTCAGCACCGTAACGGCCTACACCAGCCCGGCTCAGCAAGCGGTGCTGAGTCGCGTCGCGGGCAACGATATCCAGCGCGCCGTCACTGTCTCGACAGCCATTGGTTTTCTGGTACAAATTGTCGGTTTGATGATTGCCGGCCAGATGGAACGAGTCGGCTTGACCGCGGTCCTGGTGTCTCAATCAGTCTGTATCGCCCTGGGCGCCGTCACCATTGCCCGTCTGCAAAAAGCCGAGGTGAACATTACGCCGAACCTCGAACCCACGTGGCGTAACGTGGTCGCCGGCCTTCACGCGACTTATGCCAACAAGAATATCTTTGAGTTACTGATCGTCAATTTTGTCTCGAGCATCTTTAATGCTGGCGCTTTTATTACTGTTGTACCCTTTATCATCAAACGCGCGTACAACGGCGACGCACTGCAGTTGGCTATCATCATGATCGTTTTCTATTTTGGCGCCACCTTGTCCGGGCTGGTGATGCTACGATTCATGCCGATGCTGCGGCCAGGACGCATCTTTCTGATCATGCAACTCAGCCGAGTCGTAATTCTTGGGTTTCTCTGGATCAAGCCAGACTGGTGGCTGTTGATCCTGGTGATGATCGCCTGGGGGCTCAATATGGGACTGACCACCACCCTCGCCAGAGCCATCGTGCAGGAATCTGCAGCGCCAGAATTTCGAGCCAGAATTCTCTCGGTTTACAGTATCGGCTTGCTGGGTAGCGCGCCAATTGGCGCGCTCTTACTCGGAATGATCATCGAAGGGTTTGGCACCTTGAACGCCTTGATTCCTGCGATGTTTGTCTCCGTCGCGCTATTTCTTTACGGCGTGTTGGCCACCGGCATCTGGTCATACCGCTCACCTCAAGCCTGAGCATTCAGCGGTAGCAAGCCCCTGGAACAGCCGCAAGTCAGCGACGAATTAGGGGTTCTCGAAACAAGGCGATGACAATCGCCGCCAGTCCATACAGCACCAGAAAGAATAAAAATGCTGGCCGGTAACTGCCGGTAACATCATAGATCCAGCCTGCCAACGGCACGCCCACCATCTGAATCGGGAACATGGCAGGCCGCATCAAACCCAACGCACGACCAAAACGATCGCTGCCAAAAACCCGACCGATTAAGGCACCCTGCAATGGCACAACACCCCCCATACCATAACCAAACAGGGCCGCGCCAACTGCGAATACAGGCAAGTAAGCCAGTCCTAGCAGCATAATTAACTGACCAATAAACTGAGCGCCAATCGCCAACCACAATGCCTTGCGCGCCGACCAGAAGTCACCGACCCAACCAAAAGACAATTTACCTGCAACGCCTAAGCCGGCACAAATCGAGATCATTAGGGACGCCTGCTGCAACGACACACCCGTATCAGTCAGACGCGGCACCATGTGGGTGAGCGTCGCGCTCTGACAGCAGAACAACAGACCCACCGCAGCAACCAAGACCCAAAAGTTACGTTCATGCATCACCGGACGATCAATGACCGGCTCAATCTTCAATGCATCGTGCCCCTCCCCTAACAAATGGCCACCGTCAGGTGCCAAGCCCGCATCCGCGGGCTTAGAGACAACGAACAATAGCACGATGGGGAGAACAACCAGCCCAGTAAAGCAGCCATAGGCCATAAACCCTTCACGCCAGCCATAATTTTCAATCAACGCGGCACTGACGAAGGGCATGACCACACCGGACACAGAGATACCAGTGGCCGCAATACCCAAAGCACGTCCTCGCCGCCGATTAAACCAGTTGGCTACCAATTTAGCCGTTGCCAGCCCGCCCATGGAGCTTGCACCAAAACCTATGAAGACGCCCAGCACCACATAAAATTGCATCTGAGTCTGAACTTGGCTGAGCAGGAAAAAACCAATAGTCATCGACAAGCAACCCACGCCGATGACTCGTTTGAGCGGGTAAATATCCAGCGCCTTGCCCAGTAATGGCGCCACGATGGCACCGACAACACTCGTGGCAGTAAAACCTAATGAGATACCAAGTCGCGAATCGCCGAATTCTGCGGCGATCGCCTTGAAAAACACGCCAAATGAGTAAAAGAAAAAGCCAACAGCGACGAAGTCAACGAAGAAGGCCACAGCGACCATTCGCCAGCCAAGATTGCGATGATCCATGAATTGAGATAGCAACTGCGGAGCCCACCTGTAGAAAAAGTTGATTCTACACCATCAGCTGAACGAGAATGAGACCAATCCGCGAATCTGTTTCGCGCCCAAGCAGCATTCAAACTCAAAAAAGGCCGTTAGCTATGACTGAATCCGTAATCACTGAACTTGATGACGGGGTCCTGACCGTGACCCTGAATGAACCTGAAACCATGAACTCCCTGACCTCTGGAATCATGGAGGGGTTAGCAGCTGCAGTGCAACGCGCCAGCGACGACGAAGCCGTTAGAGTCATGCTGCTGACCGGCAGCGGACGTGCATTCTGCGCCGGCGCCGCCGTGGGCTCCCTCGCGGGCGGCAACGCACGGGACGCCAGATCATCGCGCAAACAACAACTCGATAACCACGGTGGCTCGGCACGGAATGTCGCAGCCTTTGCCAATTGCGACGTCCCGATCATTGCGGCAATCAACGGCGCAGCCGTAGGCGCCGGCTTCGGCATCGCCACGTCCTGCGATATTCGTCTGCTGGGCGAGTCTGCGCGCATGGGCTCCATATTCATTAAACGCGGACTGGCTTCTGATTACGGCGTCGCTTACTGGCTACCGCGCATTGTCGGTACCGGTCGAGCCATGGAAATTATGTATGGCGGCGAGTTACTGAATGCCGAACAATGTCTTAGCATCGGTCTCGCCAATAAGGTTTATGCTGACGACCAACTCATGCTGGAAGCCAAAAAATATGCCCGTATGATTGCCGACGGCCCACCACTGGCCTATACCATTCTTCGCCGTATGACGGGTAAATCACAGGACATGACCATCTCTGAATTTGCCGAGTACGAGTGGGCGAATCAGAAGCTGTTACTGACGACCAAGGACGTCAAAGAGGGATTCACCTCCTTTATTGAACGACGCCCGGCTAAATTTACCGGCGAGTGATCTTGCGTCGCGGTGCCGCCTCAGGCGACACTGATTTGTAGCTCACCGACACCCTCAATGTGAGCACGAATCAGGTCGCCGCGCACCACCGGTCCGACACCCGCGGGGGTACCGGTATAAATCAGATCACCCGGTTGCAGCACAAACAGTGTTGAGAGACGGCTGATGACTTCCGGGACTTTCCAGATCATTTGCTGCAAGTCGCCTGCCTGCCGGCGTTCACCATTGATGTCGAGCCAGATACTGCCGCGGTCAACCATTGCGGTCTGCTCGAGCGGTACCAATGCTGAGCAAGGTGCGGCATGGAGGAATGATTTACCCGCTTCCCAGGGCCGCGCTTGTAATTTCGCCTGCGCCTGCAGATCACGCCGAGTCATATCGATACCCACTCCATAACCGTAGACGCAGTCCATCGCCGATGCCACCGTGATATTTTGACCGCCGGTGGCCAACGCCACCACTAACTCCACCTCATGGTGAACATCGGTAGACAGTGCCGGGTAAGTCATCACCCCTTGATCCGGCAGGATGCCGTAGGCTGGCTTCATAAAAAAGAATGGTGGCTCTCGGTCCGGATCGTGACCCATCTCAAGCGCATGATCAGCATAATTCCGCCCGACACAATAGATGTTCTGCACCGGAAAGCGCGCCTGCGTGCCCACCACTGCCAACGTCTGGGTCGCCACGGGTGTAATGACGTATTCCATAAAACCTCATCTCCTCAGAATTCATATCCATGCCTGCTACGGCAGCGCAGCGAAAAACCAATTGATCGCCCTACCACTCAAAAACACACCAAATCTCGGCTAAACCGTTAATGACGCCGCAGAACCTGGGCATAAAAACCATCCGTATTGTGCCGGTGGGGCCAAAGCTGCAGCTCGCCGACATTTTGTAAGCGTTCAGCCAACCCTGCATCCTGGTACTGCAAGGCAGTGAACGTCCGATCAAATTCCGGAAATGTAGCACCCTCGCGCGCAAAACCCGGATTAGCCAGCAGGAAAGCCTCGACTATTTGCTGATTCTCCTCGGCTAACAAGGAACAAGTGGCGTACACCAGTCGTCCACCCGCCTTAACCAACTGGCTGGCGTTACTGAGAATTTGCAATTGGAGCTCGCGTAAATCCTCAAGCCGCGCTTCGCGCCAACGAATATCCGGAGAGCGGCGCAATGTGCCACTGCCCGTGCAGGGCGCATCCACCAACACCGCATCTGCCGTCTGGGCATAGTCCTCAAGGTCGTCATCAAACTTGGGATCCAAGACTCGGCTCGTAACGTTACGAATACCCGCTCGCTGCAAACGCGGTTGCAGCTGTGCCAGCCTGCGCGGTGCCACATCACAGGCCAGGATCGAGCCGCGATTGTTCATGATATCAGCGATATGCAGTGTCTTACCGCCTGCACCGGCACAATAATCGACGATGAACTCTCCGGCCTGCGGCTGCAGCAGCCAGCTGACGAGCTGACTTCCCTCATCCTGAAATTCAAACCAACCCTGCTTAAAGGCCGGCGTATTTTGCAACGGTCCGCGGGTCATGCGTCGCAGTCCAAAGTCAGACAATTCCGTGAGTTGGGTATCAATATCCTGCGACTGTAACTCAGCGAGTAATTGCTGGCGCGGCCCACGACGTTGATTAACCCGAAGATCTACAGCCGCCACCTGGCTTAACGCCTGCGCCAGGTCTTCGAGATCACCAACCGGCAATTGCTCAGCTAAGGGCACATAAAGCCAATCCGGCAAATTCATTCGCTCTGCGGGTGCTAGCCGGCTTCGGTCAAAATCCACAATCGCGCGCTGATGCACAGTGGCAAACGTGGCAAACTGCGTCAACGCAAAGTCGTCAGGTGACCAAGCATCGTTAACCATCAGGTACACACCCACCAGCAATGCAGCTGGCGTCAGGTTTGTATCTGGCAATACCGGGGCGATGGCTTCGGTTATCGCGAGCAACTCTCGCTGACGACGCAGACAACCATAGACTGTCGCAGCGGCAAAGCGGCGATCGGTGGAGCCCATATTTCGATGGGCTTTGAAATATCGGTCCACAACACCATCGGCCGCTGTTGAAGACGCCATCACCTGCTCAAGAAGCTCACAGGATTTTTTGTAACGGGCTGCTGAATAGCTCATGGCCTAACAGCATCATACAAGCACCGCGCCAATAATCGCTCAGCTACGAATGGGAATAAATCGTCGTTCATTCAGCTACCTCTTCTGCCTGATAGGCGTAATATTGCATAGTCCTTGTCGATCGTGCTTGTTGATCGCACCAATAGCCGCTACCTTAACGCTTCACACCTTGAGATATCTATTAACCTTTATGACCACCCATCAATCGAAGACGGCGCTGATTCTCTCTGGCGGTGGCGCACGTGGCGCCTATCAAGTGGGCGTACTCAAAGCCATCGCTCGCCTACAACCCAGCGGTGGCCACAATCCCTTTGATATTATTTGCGGCACCTCCGCCGGCGCCATCAACGCCTCAGTTCTGGCCTGCGAGAGTGACCATTACGGTCACGCGATCACCAAACTTGAAGCCCTCTGGTCAAATCTGGACTCGCGCAAGATTCATCGCGTAGGCTTTACGCAACTCCTAAAATCCAGTCTGCGCATCCTCGCGTCTTTTTTCCATGAGGGCATCGTCGATGGCAAACCCGTGGCATTGCTAGACAACGAACCATTACGACAGCTGCTGGAGACACAGATCGACTTCAGCAAGTTGTCTGCGCGGATTCAAGATGGCGACATCATGGCCTTGAGTATCACCGCCCTCGCCTATAGCTCAGGGATCAATGTCAGCTTCTTCCAGGCCTCAGAGCAAATTGAGGGATGGCACCGCAACCAACGATCGGGCTTACGCACCACGCTCGACCACAATCACTTGATGGCATCCTCGGCGCTTCCAGCGATCTTTCCCCCGGTGCAAATCCAGGAGGAATACTTCGGCGATGGCGCCATAAGGCAAAGCGCCCCCTTAAGCACAGCGCTGCACCTTGGCGCCAATCGCCTGTTCGTGATCGGCGTTAGCCACAACGCCACTGAGGTTGCCGCAAGACCTGACAAAACCATACATACACCGTCCTTTGCACAAATTACCGGCCATCTGCTCAACAGTTCGTTTATTGATGCCATGGATGAAGACCTGGAACGACTTGAGCGCCTCAACCTCCTCAGTCGCTATCTCAGCGCCGAAGAGCTGAAAACCGTGCGCATTAAACCCGTCGAAGTACTAACCATCACACCATCGGTGCGCTTCGACGAAATTGCCGCGAACCATATCAGCGACCTACCTTTGTCGATGCGAACCTTCTTCAGGTCCATCGGCGCCACTCGCACGGGCGGTGGCGCAAGCATGGCCAGTTACCTGTTATTCGAGTCAGCGTTTTGCAACGAACTCATGCGCGCCGGCTATCAGGACACCATGGACCGAGAGACAGAAATCATGGCGTTCCTCGACTTTAAACAATAGCTTGCACCTAATATCTCCGCCTGACCCTAGACCCGCCCGCGACTCAATTCATGGCTTTGTGACGCAGACGCGAGACACTAATACCTTAGGGTGCGGCCGGCTAGGT
>JGI20153J14295_10001642_pt1 | contig 16976 bp, 14 predicted proteins | sample COG_03_FD_14295 | JGI IMG/M metagenome (IMG submission 14295) | reverse complement strand
AAAACTCTTTCCAGAAACACAAAGAATAGACATAACATTAATCGTCACACATTCCCCGAGTATAATCAGTCATGGCCAACAATAGTAACCATTGGATCTTGTATAAGCGCTAAATAGGAAAGTTACTATACACCTATGACTTGGGAAAGCCGTTATATACTAAGCCAATAACGCTTGTTTGTATGTAATTAATAAACGCACACCAACAGGCGGAATGACTCAAAGCTAGTGATCAATGACTTAAGCCCACTCAAAACCATCGTTTAGCTGCGCAGAAATGTCATGGTTGCCATCATGAGTTATATAATATTGAATTAGATTTGTGATTAATACAGTTGGGAAATGACTATACTTTGCTCTTAAACATCAGCATGAATATTTTTAAAGTACCTGAGCGACATCTTTTTTGCCTCTTCTATTTGAGGAGGGGTCATTCCCTTAGCGATGTCTTTTTTATGTAGAATGCCTTTAACGACTCCATTAGAGGACGCTATGTCGTACCACATATATGCACGTTTATAGTCTCTAAGCGCAGCATTTCCTTTGCTGTACATCACCCCCAGAGCATATTGAGCAAGAGCGTAATTTTGGTCTGCCGCTAAGGTATACCACTTCACTGCGGCTGTATCATTCTGCGGAACCCCTTCTCCAATCCTATAAATATTTCCCAAGTTAGATTGAGCGTTAGCATAGCCCTGCTCAGCAGCCAGTGTATACCACCTCGCAGCTTCCTTGTTATTGGTTGGACCTCCTTTGCCTTTCTCAAATATATCTCCCAGACAAAATTGAGCTTCCATATGCCCTTGCTCAGCAGCTAAAGTGTACCACTTAGCCGCTTCCTTATCGTTTATTGGAACGCCCTTACCTTTGTCGTACACATCCCCTAAGTAGAATTGGGCATTGGCGTGCCCTTGCTCAGCAGCACAAATGACGTATTTAATTGCAGTGACACTGTTTTGTATGCCTGCTACACCGTTTGTGTGCATTTGTCCCAAATTAGATTTAGCACTTTCGTGCTCCTGCTCCGCTGCTAAGAGATACCATTTAGCCGCCGTCTTGCCATTTTTTGGAACACATTCGCCTTTGTCGTACATGAACCCTAATGCATACTGAGCCAGAGCATACCCTTGATCAGCGGCCAAGGTAATCCACCTAGCCGCTACTGTGTCGTTCTTTGCAACGTGTGTTCCTTCTTGATAAATCAGTCCCAAATTATATTGCGCCTTGGCGCTCCCTTTTTCAGCGGCCAAAATATATTCAGAAGGAGCTTCCTGCTTGTTTTGCGCGACATCACCAAGCTTAGCAAACTCTTGCAAAGCAACTTTAGCTCTTGAGTGTCCACCTTCAGCAGCATCTTGAAACCACTTGAATGCCATCTGATCATTTTTTGGCACTCCTTTACCATGTTGGTAGATCACACCCAAATTATATTGAGCACTTGCATGCCCATGGTCAGCTGCTGCGGTGTACCACAGGAGTGCCTTTTGATAGCTCTGTATCACCCCATCGCCACGTTTGTACATGACGGCGAGATTATATTGAGCCAAGGTATAACCCTGATCTGCCGCTAAATTGAACCACAGAGCAGCTTGCTGATCGTTCTTTACCACTCCCTCGCCACTAAAACACATATTTCCAACGTTATATTGGGCTCTGGCATGCCCCTGCTCAGCAGCGAGAGCAAACCATTCAAATGCTATGAAATGATTCTGTGGAACACCATCTCCACGTTTGTGCATAAAACCAAGATTGAACTCAGCACTCATATGGCCCTGTTCAGCCGCTTTAGTAAACCATTGAACAGCAGCTTCATCACTTTGAGTCACACCCTGACCATTTCGATATAAAATCGCTAGGTTAAACTGAGCGTCAGCGTGCCCCTCCTCAGCCCCTTTTAAATGCTCCAGAGCAGTTTCTGAGTCACTTTTTGGCAGACTACTATTTAAGGCGTTAATCCTTACTAGATTAGCCTTGGCCCGGTCATGTCCTTGCTCAGAAGCGAGCGTATACCACTTAATTGATAATTCCTTGCTCTTCGCAACACCCACACCATGGGCGCACATAAAACCCAGATTAAATTGAGCGCCATCGTGGCCCTGTCCCGCCGCTTTGATAAACCACTTGGCTGCTATCTGATCATTCTTTGCAACTCCTGCCCCACGCTGGTACATAAATCCCAGATTATATTGCGCCAAGGCGTCACCTTGTTCAGCAGATTTAGTGTACCACTTAAGCGCTGTCTCATCGTTCTTTGCAACACCAGCGCCCTGCGTGTAAATAATACCCAGATGGTATTGAGCTCTCGCATCACCGCGCTCAGCCAAGGGAGTTAAGTCTTTTATCGCAACTGCGTGGTCACCCGACTGAAATGCTTTCAGTCCATGGTCAAATTGTGAGTGCATATAATACCTTCTATTAGAGATACGCTAATATATTAAAAGCTGGCCCTATAGACAAGTATTAAAATGTTGAATAAAGTATCGTGTTAGTCTATTTCTGTGAATCAACTTAACTCGTTAGGGTTAAAATCGATAAAAAACGGCACATAACAATAAAAAGTTTAAATTTAAAAGATCAACGCCACAAATTAGGAATACCTGTGGCGGTGGAATAAAGACAACAAATTGAAGCCAAAATGTGAAGAAGGAGTAACCTCGTGAATAACAGGGTCGCTGCAAAAATAATAATAGTAATACTAACTCTTTGGTGTGTCATGGTTGTCATTGGGTATTTCTACAATGTCACTATCACCTTTCCATTCTCTATTTCAGATGGCCATAGTGTTCCAGAACATCGGTTACATGCGATCCGCTTGTCGCTTATAACGGCCTTTATTTATTTTAGTATCCGATATTTTTTTGTAGGTTCAGTGAAATTGTACCCTGTTCAAGTCCTGGCAATCATATTGTTTCATTTATCTGTGGTGGGTTCGCTAGTCTTCTATGTTGAAGGAGTCNAATAAANGTGAATATTTACAAATNCTTTTTTGGCTACCCGCCTCTCTTATTTTGTATTTTGCAGGAAAATCAGAGTTCAAATATTTTTAAACGATGNGAATGGAATTATTGCCAAAACTTACAGGAATAAATTTGCGCTGTCTGTCAACAAGTGGCGCATAATGGCAATGCTTGGAGAATAACCTGGCTCGTCGGAAGGCGAGGTGTCTGCCAAAATTTAAATTGAAAACCCATCGTGAGTAGAGTGCTAAAAAACCTACTTTTACGCACGTTAGTNGACCATTTATTAGAAACACAAGATAGGCGCCGGCATATCCTTAGCCTAAGCATGANTGGGATAGATATTTATAAATAAATAGNGCCCGTATCATGAAGCTATGANCAGCAGTTACTGTCTTGTTTCACCGAACAAGAACGGATCACTTTTAATGCATTAAGTGACCAGCTCTACCGACATGTAGAGCATTTAGATCCCAGCAAAAAATGGTCGACAGCGGCTTGTGAAGAGTGTGAACTGAAAAAGAATCAGGGCACTAATGAAAGCTCACAAGCGGTACAAAAATGTGGGATAGCTGGGTATAAACCTTTCAATAAAAATAGCCTTGATTGATTTCTCTTGTGTCTCACCATTTCGTTTAAAAGCATTCGTTAACGAACATTGATAACCGGATTGCTGAAGATAAACACCCATCGATTCATGGCGTTTATACAATATGAAGCTTTACATTATGAGTGGTTAAAATGTCCAAGGTGTGTTGCTCTGGTGTTAGATCAGTATAGAGATGGTCTGCCTGGCTGATATGGCCTAATCGAGCTAGGGCCGTGCGGCCAAACTTAGAATGATCAGCGGAGAGTATTACTTGACTCGAATTTTCGATGATATTTTGGGCCACTCGCACTTCACGATAATCATAGTCAAGTAAAGAGCCGTCTTGGTGAATGGCGCTAATGCCTATGATGCCAAAATCCATTTTAAATTGGTTAATAAAGTCAGAAGTTTGTTCGCCAACAATACCACCGTCACGACTACGCACTTGTCCCCCAGCGATAATCACATTAAAGTCCTCTTTGGGTATTAAAATGGCTGCCACATGTAAATTATTGGTCACGATTTGCAGGTCTTCGTGTTGAAGTAATGCACGAGCAATAGCTTCGGTCGTGGTGCCAATGTTAATAAATAAGGAAGCGCCATTAGGGATGTTGCGAGCCACCCCTTCGGCAATGCGGTTTTTAGACCCCATATTAAAGCTTAAGCGGTCGCTATAATCGCTATTTTTTGTACTGCTGCTACTGCTGGCACCACCATGATGGCGGCGCACTTGGCCTAAATTGGCAAGTTGGTTTAAGTCTCTGCGAATGGTTTGTGGCGTCACCATAAAGTGGCTGGTGAGTTGTTCTATGTTAGCAAAACCGTGCCGATTGACAAAATCTACAATCAGTTCATGACGACGTACTTGGGACATTGTGGCCTCCTAGCTTGGGTGAAAGATTGACAATCCGGTAGCATGTTTAAAGGGCTTACAATAACAGGTATGTAAATGAAACAATACATTTTAACTATTGACCAAGGCACAACCATCTCTTGGTGCATTGTTTTTTGCGAAAGAAGAAAGCATCGTGAGTTCAGTTGATTATGAATTCATAACACACTATTCAAACAACGGTTAGCTTGAGCATGCACCCCAAGATATCTAAGATACTGTTGTCAGGGCTTACCGCCAATGCCTCAGCGACAGAGGCTTAAAAGTTAAACAAAATACCCATGTTGGCATTACTTGTTAACGCGAAAAAACCTTGGTGTTGAATCATCAAACAGGCGAGGCTATATACCCTACTCTTGTTTGTCATGACCGCCGTACAGCCAAAATGTGCCAAAAAAACAAATAAGTGGGTCATGAAGAGCTGGTGACTGCACGCACGGAATTTTTGTTAGATGCTTTCTTTTCTGCTACCAAATTGAGCTGGTTTTTAGATCATGTGCAATATCGCTGTAAGCGAGCAGAAGCAAGGTAACGTCTGTTTGTTACCGCAAACACTTACCTTATGCGGCACCTAACCTCAGGTCAGATTCATGCTACGGATGCCTCTAGTGCATCCCACACCTTATTGTTCAACATTCACGAGCAAAGTGCTTAGAGTAGATGGTGGTTTGTCAGTCAATAATTGGTTCTCATCTCATTTGGCTAATATATTAGTAATGGAAGTGGCTCGATCTGTGTGCGCTGAGACTAACGCCATCGGCGTTGCCTATTTAGCGGGTTTGCAGACCAATATTTGCGCATCGCTGGGTGAACTAACGCAGACGTGGCAGAGTAAGCAGATTTCTCTTAAAACTGACAAGCAGTATCGTGGAAGTCGTGTCTAAAGTTCAAATCATTTAAAATACAAGCGAAGTCAATATTCAAAAAAGTTTAATCGATCGCTTAAATAATGTTCTTTTTTGACCAATTTAATTCGTTTTTGTTCTTTTTATTTCGATGGCTACCATGGTAAGATGTTGAGCATGTTCAAGGCTGATAGTATTTGGTTTTTTTAACCCAATAATTAATCGGCGGATAAAAATAACTAAGGAACATGTATCCACATGCTCGAATTATCGAATATCAGTAATCCACCGACCTCTGAAGTGCACTTTGAAAACCTTAACTTAACCCTGCAAAGGGGTGTGGTAAATGTGCTTTTAGGACCAACTCTATCGGGTAAGACGCCCCTAATGAGACTCATGGCTGGACTTGATCCATGCGTCAAAGGCACTTTATCCATTGATGGTTTAGATGTGACAGGCACTTCAGTGCAAAAACGTAATGTGGCTATGGTGTATCAGCAATTTATCAACTACCCTTCATTAACTGTGTACGAAAATATTGCCTCGCCACTACGGATCGCTGGTTATGACCCAGCGGAAATAGATAATCGGGTACAACAGGCGGCTGCATTACTTAAGCTCACTTCTTATTTAGAGTCCTTGCCTAGCAACTTGTCCGGAGGTCAACAGCAACGAACGGCTATTGCCAGAGCAATTGTTAAAGGTGCTGATCTTGTGCTGATGGATGAACCTTTAGGAAATCTTGACTATAAGCTTAGGGAAGAGTTGCGTTACGAATTACCTCGGATTATCGAGCAGAGTAACGCCATTTTTGTTTATGCCACCACGGAACCTTCTGAAGCCCTGTTATTGAACGGAAACACTGTAACCCTCCATAATGGTCAGGTCACACAAAATGGCCCCACCATGGATGTATACAATTATCCAAGTAGCTTATCCAGCTTACAAACTTTCTCCGATCCACCGGTTAATCACATTCAAGTCGACAAAAAGGACAGTCATTTCTGTGTAGGAGGCGTACCCGTGATTCCAGTTGCTACCGCTCATAATACACTGCCTGATGGCCGTTATAATATAGCGCTGAGGCCATACCACGGTAGCCTAAACCCAGAGGGCGCTGGCCAGGTTGCCTTGAGTATGCAACTTTCGAGTAGTGAGTTCACTGGCTCAGAGAGCTTTGTTCACTTGGACTTTTTCGGTGCCCATTGGAACTTCATTGCGACAGGCGAAATTACAGCTTTAGCCGGTGAGCAGGTGACCGTTTACGTCAACCCAGCAGATTTCTTTATTTTCAACGAGGCAGGTCTTCCTCTTGCCGATTTCGCACTGGAGGCTTAGTCAAATGGCAAAGATCGTATTGGAAAATCTCGCTCATGCTTATGGTGATAACCCCCAGCAAGAATCTGACTATGCGTTAAAGCGCATTAACTACGTTTGGAATGATGGCGAAGCGTGTGCCTTGTTAGGCCCTTCAGGCTGCGGTAAGACCACCTTATTAAATATTATATCAGGGTTGTTAGAACCATCTGAAGGACGAGTTTATTTCGATGATACCGATGTTACTCATGTGCCCACGAAAGATAAAAATATTGCTCAAGTGTTTCAGTTTCCAGTGGTATACGACACGATGACAGTGGCTGAAAATCTTGCTTTTCCTTTAGTTAATCGAGGCTTTAATCAGGCCAAAATAAAACCGCGTGTTGAAGAAATTTTGGACCTATTGAGTTTACGACACATGGCTAATGCAAAAGCCAAAGGATTAACCGCTGATCAAAAGCAAAAAATATCCTTAGGCCGAGGCTTAGTCCGACAAGATGTAAACGCCGTACTCTTTGATGAGCCTTTGACCGTTATCGATCCACTAATGAAATGGGAACTGCGTTCACAGCTTAGAGCGTTGCAGCAAAAAGTGGGCCAAACAATGATTTACGTTACCCACGACCAGATTGAAGCGCTCACATTTGCAGACCGTATTGCAGTAATGTTGGATGGGGCTATTTTACAATTTGGCACGCCTAGAGAGCTTTTTGAGCGGCCTTCTCATACCTTTGTGGGCTATTTTATTGGCTCGCCGGGTATGAACTTTTTCCCCTGTGAAATCAAGGATCATAGGGCCACTGTGGTGGGCCAAAATATGGAGCTAAAGGAATCCTATGGAGAGCCTATTGGTAAACTTGAGTTAGGAATCCGGCCAGAATTTGTGAGCCTGCATGAACAAGCAAGTCAAGCAGAAGGCCTACCAGTTGTGGTTGAGAGTGTGGAACACCTGGGTCGTAATAAAATTGTTCGTTTACTAGCAGGAGAATCAAAATTTAGCGCATTGTTGTCAGAACACACAGATATACCGAAACATCCAATGGCCCATTTTGATGCCGACCGTATTTGTATTTACCAAGATTCATTCATCTTAGATGGAGAGGCGTAACCATGAATAAAAGCTGGAATAACAAAGCTTGGTGGATGGTGGTTCCGGTTGTGTTGTTGGTGGCGTTTAGTGCCATCATCCCGCTCATGACTGTGGTGAACTATGCATTTCAGGACACCTTTGGCAATAATGAGTTTTATTGGGTCGGGGTTGAATGGTTCGAAGACCTAATGCAATCAGACCGATTCTTCGATGCCCTGCAACGTAACATCCTATTTTCTTGCATCATTTTAGCTATTGAGGTGCCTTTAGGCATCCTGATCGCTTTATCACTGCCCAAGTCGGGCTGGAAAGTGAATGTATATCTGGTACTAATGGCACTGCCTCTGCTGATTCCATGGAATGTGGTAGGCACCATTTGGCAGGTATTTAGCCGGACTGACATTGGTTTGTTAGGCAATGCGTTAGTCAGCTTGGGCTTTGATTATAATTACACCCGCGATGTGCTGGATGCGTGGATCACTATTGTGGCCATGGATGTTTGGCATTGGACTAGTCTGGTGGTGTTGTTGTCCTATTCCGGCTTGGTGGCGATTCCTGACGCTTACTTTCAAGCTGCGCGTATTGACGGCGCGTCTAAATGGTCGACATTTCGTTACATTCAATTTCCAAAAATGCGTGGTGTGCTAACTATTGCCATTTTATTGCGATTTATGGATAGCTTCAAAATCTATACCGAACCCATGGTGCTCACAGGCGGTGGGCCCGGCAACTCAACAACCTTCATGTCAATTGACTTGGTTAAGATGGCGATCGGCCAGTTTGACTTAGGCCCAGCGGCTGCTATGTCGTTGGTGTATTTTATGATCATACTGCTGATTTGTTATGCATTTTTTACCGTGGTGACTAATATGGATAAAGCAGATACCAAGACTGGGAGTGAGTCATGAGTCAGATCGGGTCTAGTTTAAAGCCTAAACGCCCCTTTGCTTGGAGTGGTTTAGTGCCGGTGGTATACATCATATTACTGATGATCCCTTTATATTGGTTACTGAACACCAGTTTTAAAACCAATCAAGAAATTTTGGGTGCGTTTACCCTGTGGCCACAAAACTTCACTTGGGACAATTACCTTACTATTTTTACCGAACCCGTTTGGCGAGCAGGTTACATCAACTCAATCACTTATGTGGTACTCAACACCCTGATTTCTCTAGTGGTAGCTTTACCTGCCGCGTATGCATTTTCTAGGTACAACTTTTTAGGTGATAAACATTTATTCTTTTGGTTACTCACAAATAGAATGGCCCCATCTGCCGTATTTGTGCTGCCCTTCTTTCAGTTATATTCATCGGTTGGGCTGATCGATACTCATATTGCAGTAGCCATTGCCCATACGCTGTTTAACCTGCCATTAGCAGTATGGATTCTGGAGGGTTTTATGTCGGGTGTTCCTCGCGAGGTCGATGAAACTGCCTACATTGACGGCTACTCTTTTCCTAAGTTTTTTGTGCGTATATTCATGCCGCTTATTAAGTCTGGCATTGGTGTGGCAGCGTTCTTTTGTTTCATGTTTTCTTGGGTTGAGCTATTGATTGCACGTACTTTAACTATCACCGAAGCGAAGCCTATTTCTGCCGTACTTACCCGCACTGTGACAGGCGAAGGTGTCGATTGGGGTCTCATTGCGGCGGCAGGTATTTTAACGATAATACCAGGCGCATTAGTCATTTATTTTGTTCGTAACTACATCGCCAAGGGATTTGCCCTAGGTCGAGTATAGGAGAGTTAGCGATGGACTTATCTTGGATGGCATGGACCACACCAGTGGCCATATTTTTTGTGGTTTTGGTGTGTTTAATTACAGCTATGGGTGTATGGGAATATTTCCAACCTGGTGGTGGGCCAAGGGTAGGCTGGTTGAGGTTTGAAACTACCCGTGGAGATCGATTATTTTTATCCATATTAAGCGCTGGTTTTATAAACTTGGGATGGATAGCCTGGACTGACCAAAGCCTCTGGTGGGCATTATTATTGTCTGTGGCATGGGCAGTAATGATATATAGGAAGTGCTAATAACGAATATATACGATAATTAATGACATTTTTGATTTGAAAATGTTCGATAACGATAATTAATTATTGAATATTTTCTTTATTGGTGTATAAAGGTGGTTAGTGAAGAATTTCCAGATGGTTACCCCATTCGGATTTATTGGGGTTAGGGTGCTATTTCTAGGCCCTTCCCTTTAATTAGTAACCACTGCGCGCAAGCCTTGGTAAATGTAAAAATAATAAGAGGAAAGTTTTTATGAAAATTCTGAAACGTAAACCCTTGGCAGCTTTTGCTGCCTCTGCGGTGCTGATGCTTGGTGCACAAGCTGCAGTGGCCGATATGGCCGCCGCCAAAAAATGGGTCAATGATGAATTCCAACCTTCGACGATTACCAAGCAACAGCAAATGGATGAAATGGCATGGTTCATCGATGCCGCCAAACCTTTTCAAGGCATGCATATTCGCGTTGCTTCAGAGGGTATTACCACTCACACCTATGAATCAGCTACACTCGCGAAAGCATTTGAAGAGATCACTGGAATTAAGGTGACTCACGATATTATTGGTGAAGGTGATGTAGTTGAGAAATTACAAACGCAAATGCAATCAGGCGAAAACTTGTATGACGCCTATGTTAATGACTCAGACTTAATTGGCACCCACTGGCGGTATAAGCAAGTACGCAACCTAACCGATTGGATGGCCAATGCAGGTGCAGATGTAACATTACCAACGTTGGATATTGAAGACTTTATTGGTTTATCTTTTACTACTGGACCAGACGGTAAGTTATACCAACTACCAGACCAGCAGTTTGCCAACTTGTATTGGTTCCGCTATGACCTATTTACAGATCCAGCGATCAAGGCAAAATTTAAAGCCATATATGGTTATGATCTTGGTGTACCGGTTAACTGGTCAGCTTACGAAGATATAGCGGCTTTCTTCACTAATGACATTGGTGAAATTGATGGTAAGAAGATCTACGGTCATATGGACTATGGTAAAAAAGACCCTTCATTAGGTTGGCGCTTCACTGACGCATGGTTGTCTATGGCTGGTGCAGGCGACAAAGGCGAACCTAATGGCCTGCCAGTAGACGAATGGGGTATTCGCGTGAACGAAAACAGCCAGCCTGTAGGCTCTTCTGTATCTCGTGGTGGCGCTACCAATGGTCCAGCAGCAGTGTATTCGATCACAAAATACCGTGATTGGATGAACGCCTACGCGCCTCCTGGTGCATCTGGCATGACCTTTGGCGAAGCTGGTCCTGTGCCTGCACAAGGTAATGTTGCGCAACAAATTTTCTGGTACACGGCCTTTACTGCAAGTTTAGTTGACCCTGATTTGCCCGTAATGAATGCGGATGGCACGCCAAAGTGGCGCATGGCTCCAAGCCCTCACGGTGCTTATTGGACCGAAGGACAGAAGCTAGGTTATCAAGATGCAGGTTCTTGGACGTTAATGAAGTCAACACCAGAGGTTCGTGCAAAGGCCGCTTGGTTATATGCTCAGTTTACTGTAGCTAAAACCACTTCTTTGAAGAAATCTCACGTGGGTTTGACCTTCATTCGTGAATCAGACATCGATCATCAATCATTTACAGATCGTGCTGTAGAGTTAGGTGGTTTGGTTGATTTCTATCGTTCACCAGCTCGGGTTCAGTGGTCTCCAACAGGAACCAATGTGCCAGATTATCCTAAGTTAGCACAGCTATGGTGGCAAAACATTGGTGATGCGTCTTCTGGTGCTAAAACTCCACAAGAAGCAATGGATGCCTTAGCTGCTGCGCAAGACAAAGTCTTAGCGCGTTTAGAGCGTGCTGGAGTTCAGGGGGAACTGGGCCCTAAACTAAACGAACCTCGTGATCCAGAATATTGGTTTAATCAACCAGGATCACCTAAAGCGAAGTTAGCTAATGAAAAACCAACACCAATTACGATCGATTACGATGAATTGATCAAAAGTTGGCAGTAAGTTAGATGACGCCTAATGCAATGTTAGGTGTTTGAAGTGATAACGGCCCATAGGCATGGGCCGTTTGTTAGACGAGTTTTTTGCATAATATAATGATGGCCTTGGACATCATAGATTACGAAAAATTATATTATGCAAAGGTCTCTTTAATTAAGTAACGGAAGTAATAACCATGGACAGTACAAGCAACATTAGTGACCTTATCGTCATTGGTGGCGGTATCAATGGTACTGGTATCGCCTTAGATGCTGCCGGACGTGGACTCAATGTAGTTTTGTGTGAACAAGGTGATTTAGCGTCAGCGACATCATCTAATAGTAGTAAATTGATACATGGTGGGCTTCGGTATCTAGAGCATTATGACTTCCGTCTTGTCCGAGAATCATTAGCTGAACGAGAGGTGCTATTGCATAAGGCACCACATTTGATAAAACCCATGCGTTTTCGCATACCTCATCGCCCACATCTCCGACCAGCCTGGATGATCCGGATTGGTTTATTTCTTTATGACAACTTGAGTAAACGGGTTACACTCAAATCTTCAAGTGGCATAAGATTTGGCACCAACAGCGCTCTACTACCACATATCAAACGTGGTTTTGAATACTCTGATGGTTGGGTAGATGATTCCCGTTTAGTGGTACTTAATGCAGTAGCGGCCAAACAAAAAGGCGCAGACATAAGAACTCAAACACGGTGTATTGATATTAAGCGTGTCAATTCCTTATGGCTTATCACTCTAGAAAACGTTCATACTGGTGAGACTGACCAAGTCCGTGCAAGAGCCTTAGTTAATGCCGCAGGCCCTTGGGTGTCTAGCCTTTATAAAGATACTATGCAGAAAAAGGCAACAAAACAAGTACGGCTTATTAAAGGTAGTCACATTGTAGTGCCTCGTATTCACACAGAAGAAGAGGCGTACTTATTACAAAATAAAGATGGACGTGTAGTATTCTTGATCCCCTTTGAGGACAAGTTTACGCTCATTGGTACCACTGACATTGAGTATAAAGGAGACCCTTCTAATGTGGTTATTTCTCAATCAGAAATTGATTATATTATAGGTATAAGTAATGAACACTTTAAACACCAGTTGACTGCAGCTGACGTTTGTTGGGCCTTCTCTGGCGTTAGGCCATTACTTGACGATGAGTCTGATTCACCACAAGCGGTAACTAGAGACTATACCTTTGAAATTGAGGCGCCTGCTGGGATGGCGCCAATGTTGTCGGTTTTTGGAGGCAAGCTCACAACTTATCGTAAACTATCAGAGTTGGCAGTAAATGATTTGGTGGAGTATTTTGCCCATGCAGGGCCAACATGGACCATGCATGCCACATTGCCAGGGGGCGATTTTAAAGACCAAGTTACTCTGCAGGCACAACTGAACAGCAATTATCCGTGGTTGCCCATTGAACTATGTTCCCGCTATGTTCGATCTTATGGCACGCTGACCTATCAAATATTGAGCGACGCCAAGGTGCTAGCCGATTTAGGGCAGCACTTTGGTGCCGGTTTATATGCGCTGGAAGTTGATTATTTGGTGGCCCACGAGTGGGCTTGTGGTGTCGAGGACATTTTATGGCGCCGAAGTAAATTAGGACTGTGGTTTAACGCCACACAGCAAGCCGACTTAGCTAAATATTTGCAAACGTTTAACACGCAGGCGCGAACTAAAGCATTTCAGTGCGCTTAATCTATTTTATTGCTTCACCACAGCACCTCAAGGTAAAACCGTAAACAATATATGACTTTTGCAGACTTAGTTGTAGTCACTGCAGCAGGACAAATTAAAACGAGTTCACTATGTCGCTTAGATCGAGTGGCTAGGGATAAGCGTTGACTGCGAATAGATCAGAAACGAGTTGCTGGCTCTGATTGTTGTGGGCCACAGGAAGTTAAAGACCAATAGCAGTTATTTAACTCTAAGTTTTAATCAGTAATAGAATATTATAGTGTGTCAGCGAATGCGTCCCACGCTTGGTTGACCTTCGTAACATAATTGAAAATACATTTTGTCGTTATAGGAGCAACTCGATGCATTATAATCCAAGCGAAAATCGTTATGACAAAATGGTGTACCGCCGTTGTGGTAATTCAGGATTAAAGCTCCCTGTCATTTCATTAGGGTTATGGCAGAATTTTGGTCATAATTCACCCCATCAAATCAAACGAGAAATTTGTCAAACTGCTTTCGATAATGGAATCACTCACTTTGATCTTGCAAATAATTATGGTCCCCCTGCTGGTAGTGCTGAAGAAGCATTCGGAGATATTCTAAAAACTGATTTTTCTGGTTTCAGGGATGAATTAATAATCAGTTCAAAAGCCGGCTATAACATGCGACCTGGACCTTATGGTGAATGGGGAAGCAGGAAATATTTGATTGCGTCTTGTGATCAATCATTGAAAAGCCTAGGTTTGGATTACGTTGACATATTTTATTCACATCGCTTTGACCCCAATACACCCCTAGAAGAGACAATGGGAGCATTAGATCACATTGTTAAATCAGGACGGGCTTTGTATGTAGGAATATCAAGTTATAATAGTCAGCGCACTAAAGAAGCCGTAAAAATCTTAACCAATTTAGGCACCCCATGCCTCATTCATCAACCCAGTTACAACCTGTTTAATCGCTGGATTGAAGATGACAATCTTCTTGATACGTTGGAAGATCTCGGACTAGGATCAATTGTATTTACACCCCTTGCTCAGGGAATGCTTACAAAAAAATATTTAAATGGTGTGCCAAATGATAGTCGCGCAGTGCAAGGTAAAGGTTTTGATAGGAGCAAACTTAATCCTGAAGTCATGCAGGTACTTAACCAACTGAATGATGTTGCCTCTCGCCGCGGCCAAACGTTAGCACAAATGGCGATAGCTTGGGTTTTAAGAGGTGGCAGAGTAACTACTGCTCTAATGGGAGCCTCAAAACCAGAGCAAGTTTTGGATTGTGTCGGCGCAATTGAAAACCTAGATTTTACAGACGATGAACTTTCAGAAATTGATCATTTATCCAGTGACCAAGGTATAAACCTCTGGGCGGCATCTTCAGAAACATAGTCACTTTGGTTGTAAGCCGATAAAGAGTCGAAGAGCCTAATAGTTTCGAGCTTTTAATCTGGATGTGTGTAGGCTGTGAGCTCTAATTTTGTAGGTACAAAAGTTGGGTTAGAAAAAGTAAGGTTGCATGCTATAACTGCTACGGTTCTATTCAAAGTTGAAAGAATGGCGTCCCTGCTGATCTAACCAAGCGCTTACTTCTTAAGTATAGAAATCGTGAATTTGCTAACAGTTTACATAGTGTTGGATAAAAAAATTAGTTGAGTGATTTAATGGAGAAGCTGTGATGTACGTGCGATGAAACCCCAATCAAATATCGTTTGGCTACTCATGCTACCTGCAGCACTAGTAATGATATTTGTTGCGGTAGCGCCAATGGTCACTGTATTCAACTATTCGTTTCACGACATCTTTACCCTAGATGACGTTTTTTGGGTTGGCACAGAGTGGTATGAAACAATTGTGTCATCTCCACGCTTTTGGGCGAGCTTAGGCCGCAGTGCTGCGTTTTCAAGTCTGGTGCTTATGATTCAATTGCCCTTAGGCATTGGTATCGCTCTAATGTTGCGAAGAGCCAAGCCGCGTTCTGCAAACTTAATGCTGATGTGCCTAGCCATACCGCTTGTAGTCCCCACCAATATGGTAGCTGGACTTTGGCTTGCACTCCTGCGCCCAGAAGGCCTTGGTGGACAAGTTCTAACCTTATTCAACCTTACGCTTGACTATAAATTTACTGCAGCCCACACATGGGGACTTATCCTTGTGTTGGACACATGGCATTGGCTTGGGTTGGTGGTAATCCTCGCCTATGCAGGACTTTCTTCGATTTCCCCCGCTTACTACCAGGCAGCAGCAATCGATAGCGCCTCACGCTTGGCCGTCTTTAGACGCATAGAACTTCCACAAATTTCTGGCGCCTTATGGATCGTTCTCTTATTGAGGCTGGTAGACAGTTTTATGATCTACACTGAAGTTATGACGATCAATGCAGGGGGCCCAAGGGACGCTACGACCTTTTTGTCGTTGCAGCTTGGAGAAGAAATTAAAGGTTTTAGTTACGGATCTGCAGCAGCACGAGCCATGGTAAATTTCCTATTCGTTTTGACATTGGTCTGGGTTTTTATCAAGCTGCGTCAATCAAAAGATCGTGCGAGGAGTAAGGTCACATGAGCTGCTCTGGATGGTTACGCACCTTAGCATTGATCACCCTGGCAGCCTTTATTTTATTGCCATTTTTACAGGCTGTGGAGCTCAGCTTCACCGTAACACGTGGCGTTGACGGAGTGCCCGCTGGAACCCTTGGTTTGCACAATTATGCTAATATTTTAGTAACGCCAGCGCTGCGTGACTCTTTCATAAATTCTGTCACATACGTGTTGCTCAACGTAATTTTTTGCCTATTGGCAGGTCTACCTGCCGCATATGGGCTAGCCCGTTACACTTTTGTTGGTGACCGACATTTCTTGTTTTTTTTGCTCGCATTTCGAGTTACACCACCGGTAGTTTTGTCACTGCCAATCTTTATACTTTTTGCCCGCGCTGGCCTTGTGAATACTCCAGTTGGCATTGCGTTAGTTCATTGCGTCTTCAACTTGCCGATTGCGATTTGGATTCTGGAAAGCTTTATTACGGCAATCCCTCGTTCCTTCGATGAGATGGCATTCATTGATGGTCACAGCCGCAGTGGGTTTTTTATGCGATTTCTAATTCCCGCATTAGCCCCCGGCATTGCAGTTACAGCGTTTTTTTGTTTCATTTTTTCATGGGTCGAAGTTGTCTTAGCTCGAACACTGACCGTTACTGGGGGCAAACCAATTACCCAAGCCATTAGTTCCCTTTTCTCTTTTCAAACGGACTGGGGACTAGTCATGGCTATGACCATATTTTCGTTGGTGCCTGGAGTGATGATGATTTTCTTCGTGCGCAATCACATCGCTCGCGGGTTTGTTGTGAGAACCTAGACAATGCATTTGGCTCAGGTGTGAAAACCACCTTCCCTCGCATTCTAATACTGACGTCAGTTTTCACCCTAATGCGACTAGCTGAGTAGTGATTAGGCCCCCAATTGCCATAGCCCTGACCTCACTCTTTGGCCAAATATGAACATCTGTAAAACGCGGCCGGCAATTAGGGGGCTATAATCAATCATTGAATACACAGAGCGCTGCTTAAAAACTGCTGTACAATTTCAAAGCAAAAAGTTTCCTATATCTAAATTAACTTTATCAC
>JGI20153J14295_10001640_pt1 | contig 16989 bp, 12 predicted proteins | sample COG_03_FD_14295 | JGI IMG/M metagenome (IMG submission 14295) | reverse complement strand
TGCGGTATGAACTAAGTCATTTAGCTTCTCGTCATCGGTGACAGCATCGCCCCAGTCGAAAGCCGTTGTATAATCAGTGGGTACATCGGTGGGTGATAGCTGCCCTCGACACCGAAGGCAACGACATAGGTAGACATATGTTGGTGCATGGTTCGGTTCAAGGTTGAGCCGCCGAATGCGCTAGCTGCTGCGCCTGCCAGGTCCTTCTCTGTCGCAGGCACCTCATTGCTCAATGAGGGGTGCAGGTCGCGCTCATAGAAATGCATGGCGATATCCGCCAGAGTGGGTGTTGTTGAACCAGCGTCTGAATAACGACCGCCATCCCAATTACTGCTATCGTCACCATCGGCGTCATCTGTTGATAGCGTGTTCGTATTACCATTCCAGAAGCCGGCAGTGACCACCAATGTGAAGTTTTGCTGACAGTTGCCTTCCGGTGCGGGTAGTACCGGGCAGGTTCTACCACTGGTTATGATAGTGTTGCTGTCTTCACACTCGTAATAACGGCCAGTGCGCTCCAGGCTGTCACGAATAGGCGTTGAGTTTGATGAAGCACTGTTACGGTATAGTCTATTGAGCAGTTCGCCTTTATTGCCTGTCAGCGCAGACTCATTCATCTCTGTGATATTGATGTTGTCGTCTTTGCCACCGAAGGTCCCAAAGCCGATGCGCATATTTTCTGACGCGGCTAATATACCCCCTAACGCATTTTTTGCCGTGTAGTGCCGCGTGCGGCCAAAGCTGTAGAAGTTAGCGAAATTTTGTATCTCTTCCGCATAGGTACAGTTGATACCGACACAATCTGTCCTGTTTGGTCCTTTGGGGTAAATGCTTGTTGCCGGCTTGATTTCTACGAGCGTACCCTCGGTGCAGATGCCACCTGCAGCCGTGAAGGGTGAAGTGCCGTCAACAACGCCGACGACGTTGTCAGGGCAGTTAATCGCGTCATCGATATCAGTCCAAGTGTAATGTTTAGCCAAAAAAACCGCACTGTCNCTGCCAGGCATATCTTGGCCAACGGTTAAATTAATTTTTGGGCTGTTCTGCTTATAGGGATCAGATATAGCAGCGGTTGGATCTGAATTTGTAAAATTATCGCCACGATTATCCAAGCCAACCCAGGGTGAATAGGTGATTTCAGGGTTATAGTAAATCTTGTTGTAGTCCTTATTGCGCAAGCGCCAGAGACCTGATGTTGAATCCTTTGCCTCACTGACTGCATAGCTGGGTCTGCCAGTACCATCTTCCGGTAAAAACCAGGTTTTGGTCAGGTTGCCGACGGCGTAGTAGCCCTCACTCTGGTCAGTGAGGATGTCTGATGCCATGGCATCAGAATCATCGAGTAAAATAAACACATTAGGCGGAGCGGCTACGGGTAGTTCCAACGGTCCCTGTGAGAGCGTGCCGCTATCAACGACATTGCCTGTATTGACTGCATCTGCGGCTTTTTTAAGGATGCTGACGTAGACGATACCAAGGGCGCAGCGCGCCTCAATTGTGGATGCTGGTGTATCACAGACACGGTAAATAAAATAGTCCAGGCCATCATCCGTGACGTTTGTTCCGGCTGTTGGCAGATAAATAAATTCACCGCTGGTGCTGTCAGTACCGACCTCGTTAGTGAATGTCACAGTCGCCAGCAGACTGGTCGTGGATTGTAGCGTTGAGTAATACAGCAGGGTATCGTCTTGATCCCAGGCCTTGGGAAATTCACTGATAAGCTGTCGGTAGTTGGTCGTTGCTGTGTCCGCGGGTGACGGGATGGGCGACCGGGTAACGATGCGTTTGTCTTGCTCCATGTAATAATTTACCGGCGTGCTGATCACTCGGTTGCAGGGAGCAGCGGCAGAAAAATTGTAATAGCCCAAGGCTAGCAGAGGGGTGAGGAAGCCGGGCAGCGTGTTGAGAGACTCGCCCAGACTGTCAAATTCTTCGCAGACCGTGATGCCCGGTGCATCATTTTGATCCGTAAGGTTGACGGTGATAGTTGCTGTATCTGTCAGACCCTGACTATCAGTGACCTCCACAGTCAGGGAGTAAGTGTTTTTTGTTTCAAAATTCAACAGTTCAATATCCGGTGTGTGCGTGCCCACCAGAAGATCACCGTTACTATTGACCTGGAATTCGGCGGGTGCGGTTAACCCGGCAGTAATAGCGAAACTAAAGGTCGTATCATCGACGTCGATATCAGTCGCGCCGAGATTCAGGACAAAGGCATCGCTCGCTGAGTTTTCCGGCAAGTTGATAGATTGATCGCTGATCTCCGGCTTGTCATTGCTACCGGTGATGGTAATGACAATTGCCTGCGTCACTGGATCAAGGCTGGTAGCCGCAAGAATAAGGCTGTCAGTGACCACGTCACCGGCATCCAGGTCCTGGACCAGACTTTGGTCGAGGGTATAAGTCCAGCCGCCGGGCGTCACGACGATACCGCCAAAGGTGCCCGTCACATTGGTAGAGAAGGTCGGTGTATTACTGGTATCGACATCAGTGATGTTGATGGCGCCACTGACTGTTACGGTATCTCCAAGATTGCCTTCAGTAACGCTGCCCGTAAAATCACCGGTCACCACGGGTAAATCATTAACGCCGGTGATGGTGATATCCAGGGTGGCATCGCTCGTACCCCCTTCATTGTCGTCAGCGGTATAGGTGAAGGTGTCAAGCAGAGTTTGGCCGGCATCGAGGGCCTGCACCGCGGCATTCAGATTATTGATGGTGTAGGTGTAGCTGCCATCGCTGTTCAGCACAATGCTGCCATAAGTGCCGGCGGTTGTGGCGCCGATGGCACCGCCGTTGAGAGCACTGACCAGCAGGGTATCTGTATCCGGCGCGCCATCAGCGTCATTGGTCAGCACGTTGCCGGTGCTGGTAGTGCCTTCTTCGCTGATGCCATTGGTATCCACGACGGCAAGGGGCGCTATGTTGGCGACGGTCCAGCTGAAAATATCGGGTACCGGTGTGCCACCGTCCGAGGCGCTGATTTCAACACTATAGGGGCTGGACCCGCTGGCAGACGGGTTGATGGTGCCTTGAATCAAGCCAGTGTCGACGTCAAGGCTCAAGCCATCGGGTAATGCACCTGAAGTCAGGGCGAAGGTATTGGGATTGCCATTAAATGCGCTTTTGATATCGATGAGGACGCTGGCGCCGTCATCGTTGACCTGGTCAGCAATGCCGGCGCCAGCGACGGTAACAGCAGCATGCGCATTTAAGGCGACCGAAAGAACACAGGCTAAAAAACTGCCCCTGATCAACTGATGTATTGCTGTCTGAATCATTTTATTGTGCTCGATTAATCACTAAAATTTCTTACCATAGGTACTTTGCAGGTAAATTTTGGCTGCTGTGGTCTTACCCCTGCCTAATGCCGTGATGCGAAATATCTGAGTAATATCAGATCCCGCATCACCACCCACATTGTCGAGGTTGAGTTGGTCATCTCCCGAACGCACGGCTTGGACAAATTCAATAATGTATGACGGTGGGTTGATGCTACCGGAATATGTTGTGGTGATGGCGTTAGCTGGCGTCCAGGTGGTTGCCGTTTGCCATCTGGGTGTGACTTCAACACCCTGGCTCTCATATTTGCCATTCGCATTGGCGGTATAAGCCGTGGTCGAGGTTTCAAGTTCAACGATAGCTTCTGCCGCTTTTAATGCGGCCTCTGCGGCCGAGAATGCACTGCTGGCATCGGTGGCGTTTCTCGACATGCGTTCAAGCAGACTCGTCATCTGAATGGATGACGTGCCAAGTAAGGTGACGATCAGTAATATGATCAGGGTCATAATCAACACGACGCCAGACTGCTTGTTAGGACTGTGCATGTAGCGAGTCACTCCGTAGGTAAATATTGTCAATGAGTTAATGAGTCAATGGGTCAATGGGTCAATGATCGGCTATCGGCCATTGCGCAGTGCCACTGTTTGGCTGAAGGTTCTACGCAACAGACCATCGGTGGCTGTGCCAGGCTTGCAATATTGCGTGCTACAGCCGTGAGTTGGGGTGCTGGTCCCATCGACATCGTCGATAGACGTGGCGACGATGGATACGCTTAGAGAGCGCACATCGTCGAAATTTATGACGGCCCCGGCGTCGACGTACCTGTTGGGAATCTTGTCATTATCGGTGTCAACGCCGTATTTAATCTGCAGGTCTTCAATGCCGTCTACCAATTCGGTAGGCGGCGAGATGCCCGACTTGCGCCACAAAGACAGAGGACTTTGACCTGAATTGTTCCTGCCTTCGCTGGGTGCGACATAATAAGTTTCTGAAGCAATGGCTGACACGTAGGCACTGTTTTTAAAGGCACCAAACCGAGCGAGGATGTTGGCATTGGTGTAGCCGTCCGCGTCTACGCTTGTGGCATGCTCGATGAGATCGCCGGCGATACCGCTGACTCTGAAGAATGTTTGTTTTTCACAATCGTGAATAAAGGCAATATGCTCTGCGGCAAAGTCGAAGTCTTGTGTTGCGGTCTGAATATCGGCGGTGTTGGTTGGCATGTCGATTTTCAGGCGGTGAGTCTTCTGCGGTAAATAGTTAATGGTGATGATGTCAGTACCTTTGACGATGGTACTGATATCAATCCCGGTACCCGCCCCGATGCCATTCGATTTGTAGACATGGGTGTCGGTTGTGCCAACTGTGCTCGGTAAACTGTTGCTTATATTGGGGACCCATGCGCTGGTTTCACCCTCGTAGCCAATGATTGGCCGGTCAAGATTGAATTCGTAAGGTATGTCAGCGAGAAACGTTTTATGCACGCTGGCATTGGTTGAAAAGCAACCCTTATAGCCGGAAGCTTGGGCCGCTCGCGTGATGATGCCGAGCGCGAATCGACCGGATTCTTGCATGGCAGACTGACCCGCGAGTAAGTTGTAGGTTTTTGCATTGGCTAAAAACAATTGGCTGACGCCCAGCATGATCGTGGATGACAGTGCCAGTCCGATCAAGGCTTCCACCAGGGTGAATCCTGAAATTTTACCCATCGTTGTCCTGTTGATCATCACTGCACCACCACCAGGTTAACGGATGAAGCTGTACTGGTGCTGATATCAGACCATTGCACGGTAATCGCATATTCGTTACCGTTTTTCACCAGCGAGGCTTTGCCACCAGGCAAAACACCGACGATGTTCAAATTTGAGCACGCAGTATAAGTCGAATCGTCGGCGGCATTAATGGAGTTGATGGAACATAACCACTGTGCCGTATCATAAGCAGCCATTTGCGTTGGCGAGCAGTTGTTGGCGGTACAGTCGATGCCAACAGCCGGCGTGGTGGTGAGTGTTATGTCGCTATAGCTGGTGGTCTTGTTAACTTGGATGCGGTTGGCAATGTCGCTTGCCAGGTACGTTGCCTCGGTACGAAAAAACGCGTTGCGATTCGCATCTAATCCGCGGAGTTGTAAACCGCTGGCGCCGAGCAGGCCAACTGACAAGATGAGGACTGAGATTAAAACCTCGATCAGAGTAAATGCTTGTATCGATTGTCTCACTACGTTAGTTCCAATAACTTAAAAATAAATAATAGTTTAACAATCACCAGGTGCCACGTTGTCGATTTTAGATCGACCAACAGGGGTAATGGTGATCAGGCGGTCTTTACCTGGGGCGCAAAATATAAATGTTCGAGTCGAGTTGTCATGCATGGCGCCAAAGGCGTTGAATTGCAGTGAATCGCTCTCTGAGTTGATGGCATCGACGCCGAGCGGTGCTGGGAACGAACGAATGATATCGCCGTTACAATCGCCTGGGTTACCGACGACGACACACCAGCCGTTACCGAATTCGTTGTTGTTGTCGATGATGTTGTCGATGGTGTTGTCGATGGTGTTGGTTGCTTGCAGACTCACAACCCCACTGACCTTGGAAGCCTCGCTCCGTGCAAGGTTGATCGCTATGACAAGTTCATTGATTTGGGTTGTAGTTTGGTTTTTGCTGACTATTGAGTTAAAGCTTGGGGCAGCCGCGAGGATGCCAATGCCAATCAAGGCGACAACGAGTACCAATTCTATTAACGTCATGCCGTACATCGACAAGCGCATTGTTACCTCCTAACCAGCTCGATGACTCATGCAACACCGCTTTTTGTTCATCGACTTCAGGATGCTAATCTAACACTCAACTGGTTGTAATTTGATCGATTCAGGGTGGGCTAGGGCCGAACGGTCGAATCCCTAGTTCAGGCGGTAATGGCCGCCAAAATGCCGCTCAGAACCCATTGAATGATTGACGCGGCGCAGCTAAAAATACCTCAATGTGGCGTAGGATTTTAAAGTTAAATCTTGTGCCAAGAGGGAAGCCTGATGCAATTTGAGAAACGTCTTTTGTTGATTCTATTGCTGAGCTTAGGTTTGGCGTCGAATGCGAGTGCTGGCGACGCCATAGACAAATCACTGGCGGTGCCCGCGAAAGCGGTGATCAGTATTAATAACACTCGCGGCGCAGTGGCTATTATCGGTTGGGATCAGCCGCAAGTCAGCATCAAGGGTGAGCTTGACGATCTCGCCGAGGCGCTCGTCTTCGGTGCCGATGATGGGTTGATTGTCGTTGATGTCAAGATGCCCCGCCAGGATCTGAACTGGGGTAATGGTTCCGACTTGACCATCCAAGTGCCTCACAGCAGCCGAGTCAAATTTGTTGGCGTGTCCTCCGAGGTTGAAATCGAGAGTGTACGGGGTGGGGTTCAGTTGCAGTCCATCAGTGGTGATCTGCGGGCGCGAAAAATCGAAGGACAACTGATAATGAATACCGTCAGTGGCGATATTATCATCGAGGATGTGGCTGGATCAGTGCTGGCATCCACCATCAGCGGTGATCTGGCGTTGTCAGTCACAGCCACTGAAGTGCGACTCGATACGGTTTCTGGTGATTTGGTCCTTGAGATGACGACGGTTGACCAGCTGGCAGCGCGGAGCGTCAGTGGTAGCATGGAAATTATCGGAAAGCTCAATCCAGCAGGTCAGATAGACCTGTCATCAGTCAGCGGTGATATCCGCCTCGGCCTACAATCGGGGCTCAATGCCACCGTTGATTTGGATGGTGGTATGAGTGGTGCTATTGAAAATAGACTGAGTGAGCTCGAGGCCAAAACCCATTTTCCCGCGCGCCAGCGCCTCAATGCAGTATTTGGCGATGGCAAAGGTCGAGTGTCGGTTCGGACTGTCTCCGCAGATATTACGCTAGAGGAGGGCTGATTTCTCGTTGTGACTGAATCCCATTCCAGGCAAGCAGCAGGCTGGCTAGCCAATCTGTTTAAAGAACTCAAACGGCGGCGGGTGATCCGCACAGCGACCCTGTATGTCGTCATACTGTGGCCGATCATTCAGATTGTCGACATTCTGTCGCCCACTCTCTCCTTGCCCGACAGCACCATGCGCTATTTGGTCACCGCCTTTGCTGCCGGCTTGCCGTTGGTGTTGCTTAGTGCCTGGTTGTTCGATCTAAATCAGCGAGGCGTGGTCCGCGATCAGGGCTTGAATGCGAGTGCTTCTCACGCGGGTTCAGGTGCCGTTCCGCCTGAAGCGACGGCTTTGATTGGCAGCCGAGCCGAGCTGGCAATGATTGTCGTGATGCTACTCGTCGTTGGCGGTTTGTTTTATGCCCAGCTCACTCTCCAGGAATCCATTGGGTCGCCAGCCGTCAATGCTCAGGCGCAGGAACGCACTGTCGAGGTCGCGAAGGCAGTCACCAAGGCGAGTAGTCAGCTAGCAGTGGTCAATAGGATCGCGGTCTTGCCCTTTGAGTCTTTTACTGATGACCGTCGTGATCGATTCTTCGCCGACGGGCTTTCGGAAGAGTTGCTCAATGTGCTCGCCGGGGTGCACGGACTGCAAGTGGCAGCTCGTACATCCTCTTTTGCCTATCGCGGTGTACGAAAAAGCGTACAACAGATCGGTAGTGAGCTGGGCGTCGACTTCATTCTTGAAGGCAGTGTGCGGCGTAATGATATTGACGACACCATTCGTGTGACTGCGCAATTGGTCAACACCCGTGATGGCGCGCACCTGTGGTCGAATACGTATGATCGCCAATTCACCGATGTTTTCAAGATTCAGGATGATATTGCCGCAGCAGTTGTGGATGAGTTGAAAATCAAGTTGCTGGGTGCGACGCCGATAGATCTGGTATCCCGAGCTTCTGCCAGCCCCGAAGCCATCATTCTGTATAGTATGGGTCAGGCTGAGTTGGCCCGCCGCAGTGAGGTGAGCCTGCAGGACGCCGCGCGATTCTTTCAACGGGCAGTTGATCTGGACCCCGACTATGTGGCGGCGTGGGTTGGTCTGGCAGACGCCAACACGCTGCAAGTTTCCTATCGTTTTGAGTCCGCCTCGAAAAATGCTGTGAATGATGCGTATCGGGACAGGCTGTTGGCTGACGCGCAGGCAGCGGTCGATCGGGGATTGAAATTGAACCCGCAGTCAGGCATGGCCTGGGCCAGTCAAGGCTTGATCCACAGGGTGCGAAACCACGAAGACGAAGCGGCCAAGCAGGCATTGCTTAAAGCGATCGAATACAGTCCGAACTACGCGATGGCGCATATGTGGTATGCGCCGCTGATCGATGATCCCGATGCCAAGCTTGCCGAGTATGAGGTGGCCTTCAAACTGGACCCTCGATCCCCCGTTGCCGGTTATAACGTTGCTAGTCTGTATATTGATCGTGGTCGTGACGCCGAAGCGATGCAAGTCTTCGGCAGTATTATCGACGCCAATCCTAACTTTGCATTGGCCTATCGATTGTCAGCGCGGGTTAGTCAGGCCCGTGGCCGAATCAGTGACGCGATTCGACAATATGAAAAAGCCTATGGGTTGTCGGGTAGCGTTCACGTTGCCTTTGACCTCGCCAAGTTGCAGCTGTCGCTTGGCAACTACAGGCAAGCCGATGAATGGATTAGTGTCGCCAAGGCGACGGTTGAGCCTCAGCATATGTGGCGCTTTGACTGGCTGGAGGTACAGCGTTATGCCATGCAAGAAGACTTTGATCAGGCGCAGACGGTGCTGCAGCGGTTGGCTCAGTCGAGTGGGCTGGGGGAGCCGAATCAGTCAGCGCATGAGCATTACCTGGTGGCGTCTTATGCGTCGTATCTGATCGGTGAGCCGCAGGCCGCGATTGATTATTGGCAGCAGGCACAGGGCCTCGAGGACAGAAACAGGCAAGGTGGCGATCTCGAACAGTTCGCGATGCTGGGTACCGTCTACGCCTATCAACAATCGGGTCAATTAGAGGCTGGCGCGGCCTTACTCAACGTCGCCAAGACTGAGTTAGATACGGTTCTGGCAGGGACCGCCCGCGCTGATCCCAGCATCTGGTACCGTCAAGCACTGGCGAACCAGTTGGCAGGCCAGCAGCAGATGGCCCTGATGAGCCTGCAACGTGGCATTGATGAGGGCTGGGTGGCATTTTGGCAGCCGCCTATTGAGCCAATTCTACGGGATATGGCAGTGCAGCCTGAGTTTCAGACCATGATGGCGGGCTTGCAGACCAGAATCAACTTGAGCCGTGACCAGTACGCCCTTGAGCAGTCGTTTGCGGCAACCCCGAACGCGGGAGGCTCGGGGTCTGAGTGAACGGGGTACTTGAAGATTGGTCAAAATGCCCAATCTTCGGTCAAGTAACGCACGAGTCAGCCATGTCGGCTGACCGAGAGATGCTCTATTGACATTGAATTCAGTGACTTACAGTTTTGGTGCGATCCTTGCGTTTCTTTATGCAGAGCTAGGCAAAGATAGGCAGAGCTAGGCAAAGATAGGCAAAGATAGGCAAAGATAGGCAAAGATAGGCAGATTAAGTTAATAATCTTAGCTTAAGAACGGAACGACTTTGTATTAATCATGAACGACGGAGATGGTATGGATAACGAGATGAAATCATCATTGACTGCCCTGGATACCTGGTTACGGGGTTTGTATATGTTGCTGTTTACCGTGATCTACTCGGTGACGGAGTTCGTTCTAGGACTGATTGTCGTGTTCCAGTTCATTCACGTGCTTTTCAGTCGCACAACCAACGAGCGACTGCTGGATTTCAGTAGTGACCTGAGTGTCTATATCTACCAGATACTGCAATTTTTGACTTTCAACTCGGAGGCAAAGCCCTATCCATTTGCAGTTTGGCCGAATGGCCCCGAGGACCTTGAAAGCCTGGACTTGTTTGATAATGTGGAAGCAGGCCCTGAAGCAGGCCCTGAAGCAGGCCCTGAAGCAGGCTCTGCCGCAGAATCTGACGCAGACGCAGGATCTGACGCAGACGCAGGATCTGACGCAGACGCTGAATCAGACGCCGGAGAGGCGGGTGCTAACCCAGGTCAGAATGATCCGGCGGAGACCGCTAGTGCCAAGAAGCGCGCGAAGGATTCAAAGCCGGATCAGCCAGCGGATTGATCGTGCCAAAGATGACGTAAAAGCGACTGCATTTTTGTAGTCGCTGAGATATTCTCACTGTTGCGACCATGACCTTTCATGGTGAAACCCTGATAATGGGCCAGCTATTGAGCTGGCTCAAAGGCGAGTTCGCGTGACAAAGGAATTTCGAGATGTCTCTGCTAAATACCCTCCTGCTATCAATTGCCGTGCTGTTGTTTGTCTCCATCGCCGAAGCTCAGGCCACAGAAGCTCAGGCCACAGAAGCTCAGGCCACAGAAGCTCAGATTACAGAAGCCGAACCCGAGCAAAACCTTAAAATCGAAGCCGCCCGCTGGAATATTAGTCAGCCTGATTACACCGTTTCGGCCAGTCAGGCCAGCCTGAAGGTGAGCGAAGGCACCTGGATGAGCCTGGATATCTCTCCCGATGGCAAGCAGATCGTGTTTGACCTGTTGGGTGATATTTACCGCATACCCTTCGCGGGTGGTTTGGCTGAGCCGTTACGTTCTGGTCTGGCCTGGGAGATTCAGCCCCGCTACAGCCCCGATGGTGGGTCGATCGCGTTCACTTCCGATATCGAGGGGGGCGACAACATCTGGGTGTTGGACCTGGCGTCGAGGCAGGCTCGGCAAATCACGTATGAAAAATTCCGCCTGATGAATAGCCCCACATGGCACCCCGAGGGTCAGTACATTGCCGCCCGTAAGCACTTCACCACGTCGCGTTCCTTAGGCACGGGCGAAATTTGGCTGTTTGATGCCGGCGGCAACCAGGACGGTAAAGGTGTGCCGATCATCGAGCGAGTCGATCCAGCTTTGCAGAAAGAACTGGGTGAGCCAACCTTTGCACCCGATGGCCAGTCGCTGTACTTCACCCGCGACAGTACGCCGGGTAATACCTTTGTTTATCATCAAGATACCAATAACGAGGTGTTCCAAATTCGCCAGGTGGATCTGAGTACCAGCGAGGTCAAGACCGTGGTGGGGGGGGCCGGTGGGGCGGTTCGACCAACGCCGTCACCGGATGGACGTTATCTTGCTTATGTTAAACGCGTGCGGGCGATTTCTCGTCTGTTCCTGTTGGATTTGGTGTCAGGTACAGAAACGATGCTCGTTGCTACCCTAGACCAGGACATGCAGGAAACCTGGGCGGTGCAGGGTTTGTATCCGACAATGGCCTGGACGCCCGATAGTCAGCAGATCATTTACTGGGCTGGCGGCAAAATCTGGCGAGTTGGCCTTCAGGGCAGTGCGCCGGTGAATATTCCATTTCAAGTCAGTGATACTCGGGATATTTACCCACCACCGCAGTTCAACGTTGATGCCGCCCCGGATCAATTTGCTACGCAGATGGTGCGTTTTGCGCAGCCGTCGCCAGACGGTCAGTCCATCGTTTTCGAGTCTCTCGGGCAGCTGTTTATCAAGACAGGAGACGCCGCGCCGCGGGTCGTCACTCGAGAGCAAACTGATGGCTTCGATTTCTCACCGGTCTGGTCACCCGACAGTCGCTATATCTATTTTATTCGCTGGAACGACCAGACCTTGGCGTCCATTCGCAGGGTCAAGCAACAAGGCGGTAAGTCGGAACAACTGAATCGACAAACCGGTCAGTACACCGAGCTCTCAATATCCGTTGATGGCCAGACCCTGGCTTACCGAAAACTCAAAGGGGGATCTTTTCTATCGCCAGACTGGGGCCAAAAACCCGGTATCTACCTCATGGATATCAAAACCCGTGATGCACAATTTGTTGGTGACCAAGGATCTTTACCAAGATTGACGGCGGATGGCCGAGTGATGGTGCAGGATCGACAATCTGGCGTCGGTCGAGGCAGTTCATCGGCCAACACTCAATTGTTATCCATGACTCGCGATGGTCTCGATGTTCGCGTTGTCGCTGAAAGTGAGTTTGCCACAAGGCTGTTGCCCTCGCCGAATAGTCGATACCTGGCGTTTCTTGAAAACCACCATGTCTACGTCACCATGCTGGCGAAAACCGGTAAGTCGCTGACTGTCGGTCGTGAGACTGGGGGGCTGCCAACTCAAAAGTTGAGCGTCGTCGGCGGTACTTACTTACATTGGTCTGAAGACAGTGAAACCTTAAGTTGGTCTGTTGGCGCTGAGATGAAGACAGTGAATGTGGTCGCAGCCATGGGTGCAACCGAGGATGATGGGCCGCAACTAAGTAGCGTAAATTTATCTCAGGTGGTTGATGCCGCACGGCCCACCGGTCTGCTGGCGATTACCGGCGCGACGGTGATCACCATGGATGCCCAGCGCCAAGTGATTGAGCAGGCCACAATTCTTGTACAGGACAATCGCATTGTGTCGATCGGACCGCAGAGTGAAGTGGTTGTACCGGCCAATGCCCGACGTTTAGACGCTACAGGTCAGTTCATTGTGCCTGGGCTGATCGATGTTCATGCTCACGGCGCTTACGGCTCTGGACAAATTATTCCGCAACAAAATTGGGATTCGCTGGCACACCTGGCCCTCGGCGTGACCACCTTGCACAATCCTTCCAGCCGGGCGACTCAGGTGTTTGCCGCCAGTGAGTACGCCCGTGCGGGTCTGATATTGTCGCCGCGAATCTTTTCTACCGGCGAAATTGTCTATGGGGCCAAGAGCACGAGTTGGGCGCCAATTGACTCGCTCGACGATGCCCTAAGTCATATTCGACGACTCAAAGCCCAGGGCGCGATCAGTATTAAGAATTATAATCAGCCTCGTCGAGATCAGCGCCAACAAGTTATTGAGGCTGCGCGCCAGGAAGGTCTGATAACGGTAGCGGAAGGGGGTTCATTGTTTCATATGGATATGAATTTGATTGCTGATGGCACCACGGGTATTGAGCATAATGTGCCGACGTTAGTGATGTATGACGACGTGACCCAATTCTGGCGTCAATCCAAATCAGCCTACACGCCGACACTGGTGGTGACCTACAATGGTCTGACTTCGGAAGACTATTTTTATCAGGAAACCGAGGTCTGGAAGCATCCATTACTGTCGAACTTCGTGCCGCCAAGCGTGTTGCAGCCGCGTTCAGTCCGCCGGCCCATGGCGCCAGAGAGTGATTACAAGGACGACGACTCGGCAGCTTCGGCGAAAGTATTGATGGAGGCGGACGTACTCGTGAGCACGGGCGGCCATGGTCAGCGGGAAGGCTTATCAACCCATTGGGAAATGTGGAGCTTTGTTCGAGGTGGCATGTCGCCGATGCAGGCGCTATCGGCGGCCACCATCAATCCGGCGACTTATATTGGTATGAACCAAGACTTGGGCTCCCTGGAAGTGGGCAAGCTGGCTGATATGGTGATCTTGGATGGCGATCCGTTAGCGGATATTCGCCACACTGACAAGATCAGCAAGGTGATGCTAAATGGCCGGGTGTTTGCAGCATCGACGTTGCAGGAGGTCGTCACTGGCGACCAAAAGCTGAAGCCGTTTTGGTGGCAGAATCGTGCACAAGATCAGATTCGTTAAACGGCTGGGGCCAATCAAGGCGCGACGGATAAAACCGCACGCCTTAGCTCGATCGATCTAAACTATCTATCGCAGCCTTCCCCTCGGTTCGCCGCATATGTTGTTATGGCAATTGCCGTTTCGCCTATCGAGGGGTTTTCGAACTGTGACGCCAAGGGCTTCTAGCGAGTCAACCGGGTCGAGCACAAAACCTGTATGGACGGGTTATTTTTCGAGACTGGGAGAGTTAAGCAATAGAATGCCCGAGTCAGAGTCGCTTGAGCTGAATTGTGCGTTTGCTAAAGGTTGGGTCTGTGCGGCGTTACCAAACTCGAACTAATGTTCTCTAAAACTGCTGGCGTTGATAGGCTTCTAAAATAACATTAGCGCTTAGGAGAAAGAGATGACAATTCAAGCCGTAACATCTTGGGAAGGTACCGTTGCCGGACTGGAACTCTTAGTTCAAGGTTCTAAGAACGCCGCTGCTATTCATGAGGCCATGGGTGGTCGAAACCCCAGGCTATGGCGTGCTTCTGCTGGAGGAGACATGGAGCAGGCGTTCTATTCTTTAGATTTCGACTCCCATGAAGCCTACGGGAAATTCTTAGACGTCATGATGGTTTCAGAGTGGTGGGCCGGCAGCATATCCTGGATGGATGAAAACCAGGAAATCATAACAAACCTGGGTACTTCAATTTATTACAACGCGATTTAACGCCGCGCTAAGTTTTAGGGCGCCTTAGTGGCTTGCCTATTTTTCTCAAGCTGATGGCCACAATTGATAGCCAATAATTGATAGCCAATAATTTACGGCAAAAGTGTGGCCGTTGTCGCCAACGAGCCTGCTGCTGTTATCGCGTTGATGAAGAAATAGCGCTCTTCAACGGCTGCAATACAAACGCTAACAACGCTTTTACTGGCTCGAAACTGGCTCAATGGTGACGAGGAGGGAAATGCACGCCAGTAAAATCACTGATTCATAGCAAGCCTCAGATAGCGATTATCTGGTGCTTTTTTTATTCTGGTATGAACAATATTGGTTTGGCACCTTACCGTTATGTTCGTCTTTTAAAGTCTATGCTCGAATGATGGGTTATTCCGATGAATCGCTTAGGTNATTAGGTTGAGCGTCAGGGAGTGTGATCGTAGGTGACGCCATACAACTGACACCCAAATCCGAACCATTATTGAAACACAATATAGGTTCCGTTAGTTTTATCGATGCCTCTTTGATTTCCAATGAACCTAAACATAACGAGAAGATAATATGATACGAGCAACCCTGGCTTTACTTGCGGTATTCGCGCTGGTTTCAAGCGCTTTCGCCGACAATCATGAGAACAGCTGGCGAGGCGTAGACCTCGACAAAAATTTTGGCATGCAATTTGAGGTGTGTTCATTGCAAGCCGGAAAATCTGTTGCAGACGTGGCGAAACTAAACGCCCGCGTAAAGCAAGCTTGGTCCAAGATGAATATAAACCTTTCCGTGATTCGACTGACGCCAATGTATAGTCATGGTATGCCAGGCCAGTCGAATGTTGATTATATTAATTTGGTTATGGGTGATATCAACGAATTTGGTGCGGCTTGGGACGCGTGGATGGTGTCGGATGAAGCCACCAAGCTCATGGCAGATACGGCCAAAGTGGCAGATTGTAGCTTTAAATTTGGTCAAGGCATTAACAAAATGCTTAATGCCGCGGAGCTGGACAGTACGGATAACCGCCTAATGACTATGAACTGGTGCGCGCCGAGAGAGGGCGTTTATTCTAGGCATTTGAGAGCCAAGCACGCTTCGTGGCTGGTAGACAATGGTGATGACCTTGATATTGCGGCTTGGAATATTTTTATGCCGCGTTTGGGTGCCGGTAGTCGACACGGAAAATTCATGCATTTGGTGTCCTATACTAGCGCTTCAAAACTGATGGCCAATCAAGACTGGCTTGCTAACGGCGGCGGTGGTGCTGCGATGAGAGACTACGAAAATTCCTATGCCACCTGTGAAGGCGAGTCCGCTTGGGTTGCTGAGTACATTGTCAAGTCAGCTGGTTAATGCTGGATTCTCTGGTGGTGTCGCTGCGACAAGCAAATGGGCACCGCCATTGATGCGTTAATGATCCTGTAGACTTTATCCTTTAGGTTATGCCGGTTACGGATGATGAGGCGCTGCCACATCAGAATAAAAATGCACAAAATTAACGATCTAAATGCTCAGTGTCTCGAGCATGATCGTACGCTTTAGTTAAGAAAATAACAGGTAGCAATAATGAGTAATATTGAATTAATTGAAAAAGTGTATGAGACCTTCTCGGCTGGAGATATGGCTGCGTGGGCCGTTCTGCATACGGCAGATTTCGAATATAAGAATCCAGGTAATTTTCCGCATTCAGGAACATTTGTTGGGCCACAAGTCGTGATAGATAAAAGTTTTTCGGTGATGGCTGAGACTATTTCAAACCTTGAAATTTTGCCCATCAAGTACTTTGATTGTGGGGATACAGTATTCGTCCACCTGCATATGAACGGAGATAATTTGCAGTCAGAGACAATGCATAGATTTACAGTCAAAGACGGGCTCATCAGTAAATTCCAATGCTTCGATGATACAGCTGCAATTTTGCAAGCCGCTGCAAAATAGCCTTGTCATTTCAGGCAATGCCAGCCGCCATAAGCTCTGATTAGAATAGTTAGCGACTTCTAGGTGCATGGTTCCAGGGCATAGTTTGCATGACGTTGGTCATACAGCGTTCATAGCTTGGGCGAATGTGCTTGAGAGCAACTTATGCCCGCCGCTGTTCTTACGCTGCTATTGCTTAAATTGTGTTCTGACGATGGCGTTCTTAGGATGGCGTTCTTAGGATGGTGTTCTTACGATGGTGTTCTTACAATGGTGCTAATCACTTGTTGATGACGGCGCTGAGTCGGTGGGGTATCTGTCGTCCCTGCCTTTGCAGAGCCTGTCCGCAACACAGAGGTTGCATTACATGGCCGGGTAAGTCGTGCAGTTGTCCGTGGTGCTGAGTTGGTAATTGAGCTGGATGTTCGCTCGCGTGCCTTCACAACCAGATGACGGCGCCTTATCTATTGGCTGTGGTGATGCTCAGAAGTGGTTTTTAGATCCCTTGCAACGAACTCGACGAGTTTCCTTGAGGAGTT
>JGI20153J14295_10001634_pt1 | contig 17017 bp, 20 predicted proteins | sample COG_03_FD_14295 | JGI IMG/M metagenome (IMG submission 14295) | reverse complement strand
GGTGGAAGAGCGGTCTCGAACCGCCGACCTCCTGAACCACAATCAGGCGCTCTAACCAACTGAGCTACAACCACCGTTTATGCGGCAAATTTAATACTTTTTTTAACCTCTCCAAAGCCAAAAAAAAGAATTTAAAATAAATTACTAAACGACTGAATTACAGGTACTCGTTCTACTGTAAAACCTTCAGCTGCTTCTACTCCACTCAATCTTCCTAAGTTTTGTGCACGATACCGTACGCTATCCAAAAAATTCTTACTGCTTATAGGGGTTTGTGGAGCTTTACTATTTTTATCAAAAAACTGACTCTTATAAGCTTGGATGGCTTCCATTTTTTGTTCTATAAAAGGCGAAATATCCACCACAAAATCGGGTTCAATATCCTTCCACTGGATGTAGTGGTATACTTGTTTCGGCCTCCATGCATCTTGGTTCTTTCCTTCAGAATCTTGTGTGACAATCTTTGACAGTCCAGACAAAAAACAGGCATGGCTTACTAGGTCACTCCCTTTGGCGTGGTCTATATGCCGATCCTCTATTGCATTACACAAAACAACCTCTGGTTGATGCAGACGAAGGAGTCGGATAACTTCCAACTGATGTGCCTCATCATTCACAAAAAAACCATCGCGAAAGCCTAAGTTTTTTCGAAAGGAAACCCCTAAAATTGAAGCGGCTTTTGTTGCTTCCTCTTTTCGAATTGCAGCTGAGCCTCTAGTGCCGAGTTCGCCCTGTGTTAGATCTACAACTCCAATGCTTTTACCGGAGGCAACTGCAGCCAGTATACTGCCTGCACAACCCAATTCTACATCATCGGGATGGGCGCCAAAAGCGACTATATCTACCTTCATTTTTTTGATTTCTTTAATGCCTCGTTAATATCGTTTTTCAAATCGTCGATGTGTTCTATTCCTGTAGAAAAACGAATCAAATTATCTTGTATTCCTTGTGCAATTCGATCTTCATCGCCTAACAACGCATGGGAGGTTTTTGAGGGAATGGTGAGGGTGCTCTCTACTCCCGCCAAACTCATTGCTGGCACTATTAATTGTAATGCTTTCTGAAACAGATCCAAGTCATGGGAAGTGTTCAACTCAAAAGACAACATACCGCCAAAACCATGCATTTGCTCTTGTGCAAGTTCATGATCGGGATGACTTTTTAATCCCGGATAATAGACAGCATCAATGGCTGAATTTTCGAATAAAAATGCAGCTAATGCCATCGCATTGTCGTTTTGTGCTCGAACGCGAAGCGAGAGGGTCTTAATACTCCGCTCTAAAAGCCAAACGGTATAATCGCTGAGGCTACCTCCTAAATTTTTAGCCATTTGAAAAACAACATCCACTTGCTTTTCAGACCCAACAACGGCCCCAGCTAAAATATCACTGTGCCCACCTAAATATTTTGTTGCACTATGAATGACGATATCGATGCCAAAAGCTATTGGATTTTGATTGATGGGAGATGCAAACGTATTGTCGATCATACTAATCAAACCTTTACTCTTAGCCAAGACTGCAATGGCTTTTAGGTCAATAATTTTCATCAATGGATTACTAGGGCTCTCAACGTAAATAACCTTCGTATTGGGTAGAATTTGGGCTTCAAAATCAGAGGTCAGTAAACCCGAAGTAAAAGTGTATTCGATTCCAAACTTATTGAATTCTTCGACAATTAAGTTGGTTGTACCGCCATAAAGGTCCAACTGAAGAACAACATGATCTCCAGACCTAAGGTGGGACAACAAGGCCGTAGAAACAGCCGCCATCCCAGAGCCAAAAATAAGGCCTCGCTCTGCTCCTTCTAGTGCGGCAATTTTTTGAGCTAAACCAACCTGATTGGGGGTATTGAAATAACGAGGATAGCGTTTCTCATCTACCCCGTCAAAGGCATAAGCAGTTGACATGTACAGGGGTGAAATAACCCCTTGGTGCTGATGATCTTTGAGTTGACCTTCGTGCACACATAGCGTATCGATTTTATTCTTTTTCATTCGGAAACCTACTTTGTGATCCAGGCGATAACCTCAGGGTCATCGGGTTGAGTTTTAGGATCAATTACTTTTTCTAAAACGCCTTCTTCGTTCAATAGATACTTCTGAAAATTCCAAGTTACTTTAGAGTCCATTACTCCGTTTTTATCCTTGTCGGTTAAAAAAGCATAGACCGGATGTTTATCTTTTCCTTTAACGTCGATCTTAGACATCATCGGAAAAGTTACACCATAATTAGCTTCGCAAAAAAGAGCTATTTCTTCTTCCGAGCCTGGCTCTTGAAATAAAAAGTTGTTAGCGGGAAAACCTATGATTACAAATTTATCCGACCCGTAAGTCTCGTATATTGCTTGCAATTGTTTGTATTGTGGGGTTAATCCACATTTTGATGCCGTATTGACAATCATAACTTTTTTCCCCTTTAAAGAGGCAAGATCGAAAACATTACCTGAAATGTCTTCTACTGAAAACTGATGTATACTCTGACTCATATTTGTTTTGTTTTGTGCACCCACAAGATACGATAAAAATAAGGTGAATAATATTAGGGCGTTTTTCACTTTTTGTTTTTATTTGAGGTTAAATTCCTGAGTGAATGTACACAATTTATTGGAGCTTTATACTAAGAGTAGTTTTGTAACCTTTGTTACTTCATAGCTCCAGATTTCTTTTTAATATTGCCTTTCAATTAACAACATATTTATGGATTACATTTTGAGCCCCTGGCCTTGGTTTGTTTCAGGCCCTTTAATCGCAACAGTGATGTTTCTTTTGGTTTCCTTTGGGAAAACATTTGGCATGTCCTCTAACCTACGAACGCTATGCTCCTTGGGCGGTGCAGGAAAAATTAGCTCTTTTTTTGATTTCGATTGGAGAGAGCACCAATGGAATCTTTGGGTTGTTGTCGGAAGTATTCTTGGAGGCTATATTGCCGTACAATTTCTAAGCAGTACAGATTCAGTCGGCATTAATCCCAATACCCTTGCTGTACTTGCTGAATATGGTTTCGAGGCACCACAAAATAATTTAGTCCCTGCCGAATTGTTTTCTCTAGAAGCACTTCAGAATCCCTACAACTTAGCGTTACTAATAAGCGCTGGATTCATGATTGGATTTGGAACACGTTATGCAGGAGGTTGTACTTCAGGCCATGCAATAACAGGCCTGAGCAACTTACAACTTCCGTCCCTTGTTGCGGTTATTGGTTTTTTCATCGGTGGCTTGCTCATGACCCACCTATTTTTCCCTTTATTTTTTAAATTATGAAAGCAATAAAATTTTTACTTACTGGAATTTTCTTTGGTATAGTCCTAACCAAATCTGAGGCCGTTTCTTGGTATCGAATCGTAGAGATGTTCCGATTTGAATCCTTACATATGTATGGAATTATAGGGAGCGCAGTAATCACGGGAGTTATTTTACTTCAATTGAGCAAACGCTTTGGTATACAAACTACTGAAGGAAATCCTATTGCCCTCCCAGAGAAAGCGAAGCTTTACAAAAAAGCACTTTTGGGCGGTAGTATTTTTGGATTAGGTTGGGCATTAGCTGGAGCTTGCCCCGGCCCCATGTTCATTCTTTTTGGAGCTGGTTATTACAGCATTAGTATTGTCATACTTGCTGCCCTTTTAGGGACTTTTATTTACGGTTTAGTAGCACACAAACTTCCCTAAACCAATTCTGCGGATAAGTTGGCTTTGAGCATGGAAGAACAACGGGGTTCTAAATCGTCGTAGTAGCCCGTTTTGACCGTACACTTTCCGTTGTAATGAACGATATAGGCACACTGTTCTGCTTGTTCTAGGGTATGATCACAATAGCGAATTAAACAGTTGATGACGTGATCAAAAGTATTTACATCATCGTTGTGTAAGATGATTTCATGCTCTTTTGATGCAAGTACTTCTACTTCTTCAAGCTCTTGATGTTTTGGATTCGGATACATTTTATTGTTTAGTAAATTTAACTGCTACCCAATGCGCTCTTTCTAGATGCGATATATATTCTAGATCAGCTGAAGTACAAACACGGCTGATATCTTCCAAGTCTGCTGCATAAAAACCACTGAGTAATAGGGTTCCATTTGCATGTAAACAAGAAGCATAGGTTGGAATATCGTGTAATAAAACATTCTTATTGATGTTTGCTGTGATCAGATCGTACTTTTTTCCATCCAATAAACGCGCATCTCCTTCGTATACATGTATGTTTTTGCAGACATTTAAAAGAGCATTTTCTTTAGTGTTTTCAAAGCACCAAGGCTCAATATCAATTGCATCAGCAGTATGGGCCCCTTTTTTAACAGCTAAAATAGCCAAGACACCTGTTCCACAGCCCATATCCAAAACAGAAGTCCCTTTCAGATCTAAATCTAAAATATGCTGTAACATCATATAAGTGGTTTGATGATGCCCAGTTCCAAAACTCATTTTTGGTGTAATGATCAGTTCGTAATCGACAGCAATGGGTTCGTGAAAATCAGCACGTACTGCACAACGCTCGTCTACAACAATGGGCTTAAAATCGGATTCCCAAACTTCATTCCAATTTTTAGGTGCTAGGGTATTGATAGAATATTCAATTGAAAATTCGGGATTTTTTAGAAGAGTGACTTCTTGCAAAGACTCTTCTAAAAAATCCGTTTGTGGGATATAGGCTTCTAATCCATGCTCCAGTTCAACAAAACTTTCAAATCCAATTTGAGCTAATTCTGCCATCAAGATTTCACTCGCTGGTTCGACAGGCTCAAGTGTAAAGAGAAGTTGAACGTATGAGGTTGACATTAGATGGATTTAATGATTGTTGTGAAATCTGCTGCACTAAGAGCTGCACCGCCAATTAGGCCGCCATCAACATCTTGCTTCGAAAAAATTTCTTGTGCATTGCCGGGTTTTACACTCCCTCCATAAAGAATAGAAACATCATCTGCCAAAGCCGCATCGTACTGGTCTCGTACCAAGCCTCGAATAAATGCATGCATTTCTTGTGCCTGCTCCGGAGAAGCAGTTTCGCCAGTACCAATGGCCCAAACGGGTTCGTATGCTAAAACAATCTTAGACCAAGCTGCTGCTGGCAATGCAAATAAAGCATTGGCGATTTGAGATTTTACAACACTAAAGTGCTTGTCCGATTTGCGATCTTCTAGTTCTTCGCCAAAGCAAAAAACAACATCCATATCGTGATCCAATGCATTGGAAACTTTTTTTGCTAAGGTTGCGTCATTTTCTCCAAAATAAGCTCTTCTTTCTGAATGTCCTAAAATAACCGTTTGAATTCCAACACTGGACAACATAGCAGGAGAAACCTCTCCTGTGTATGCTCCTGAAGTAGCTTCATGCATATTCTGTGCTGTAACTTCAATTCCAGAATCAGCAGTTAAAGTAACCGCTTGAGCTAAATGTACAAATGAGGGCGCAATAATAACTCGGGTAGCCCCAAAGTCACCATGAGCTTTTAAAGCGTCAATTAGGGTGCTTGTCTCAGCTTGATTATTATTCATTTTCCAGTTTCCGGCTACAATTTTAGAACGCATAGGTGTTTTTTTTTAGATTAATTTAAAATGGTTTTGCTTGTGGGTCGATGACCACATAAAATAAGTCCACAAAGATATTGATTATAATGAATAAAGTTGCTATGATTAGCACAGATCCCATCACAACTGGTATATCAAGTGTATTCAATGCTGTAACTATTTCTTTTCCAATACCCCGCCATCCAAAAATATATTCCACAAACACCGCCCCAGCAAGCATCGATGCAAACCATCCGGATACTGCAGTGATTACTGGATTCAATGAGTTCTTCAAAGCATGCCGATAAACTATCGCCAAGGGTGATAAGCCTTTGGCTTTGGCCGTGCGTATATAATCTTGGGTCATTACCTCAATCAAACCACTACGAACCAGTTGAACAATCACGGCCAGAGGGCGAATTCCCAACACAAAAGCCGGGAGGATTAGGTTCTTAAGCTGCAGTTGCGACCCTTCTCCAAAGTCGTCTAATTCGTATAAACTCCCCGTCATATTCAAATGAGTATAGGCATTCAGCAAATAACCAAAAATCCAAGAAAAAAGAATGGCACTAAAAAAAGAAGGGACACTCATGCCTAGAGTACTCAATAACTGGATGCTCGTATCGATCCAACTCCCTTTAAAGATACCTGCAATAACTCCAAAAATAAGGCCAAGAATGATCGCAATTCCAATTGAAGCTACTGCCAAAATAAAGGTATTGGGTAAGGTTTCGGCTATGATGGTTTGTACTTTCTTACCCTGACGTTGGTAGGAGGTTCTCAAATAAGGAGTCTTAAAGATTAGGTCAACTTTTGAAAAAGATAAAAGCAAAAAACCACCGTATTTCGATGGGGTATAGAACGTAAAGTCGGTTGGATTTTTAGAGTGAAAAGAAAGAGGTGCAAGATCATTCAAGTAAATTAAATATTGCTTTCCAATGGGCATATCGAAGCCGTACTTTTTTTTCACTTTCATCAATTGAACTTCTGTTGCGTTTTGGTCCAACACCATTTGAGCGGGATCACCAGGCAATACATTGAATAAAAAAAACACTACGGTAGCTACCCCAAAAAGGGTTAGCAATCCGCTGATTATTTTTTCTAAAATAAAAGTAAACATGGTTTATGAATCCAAATGAATCAAAGCAAAAACAGCATAATTGATCATGTCCTGATAATTTGCGTCAATACCTTCGCTGACAATTGTCTTTCCTTGATTGTCTTCAATTTGTTTTACACGCAACAGTTTTTGTAAAATCAAGTCTGTTAATGAGCTTACGCGCATTTCCCTCCAAGCTTCTCCATAATCGTGATTTTTATCCATCATGAGTTGAAAGGTTTCGGCAAGATGTTTTTCGTACAATTCGGTTGCTTTTTGTGGATTCAAGTCGGGTTGCTCGGCTATTCCAAGCTCCAATTGAATCAGGGCCATCAAAGAATAATTGATGATCCCCATAAACTCGCTGACCTGACCTTCTTCAATTTTTTGCTCCTCAAGATCTTGTATACTCCTGATTCGTTGTGCTTTAATAAAAATTTGATCGGTAAGCGAAGGTAATCTAAGAATTCTCCAAGCTACACCGTAATCCTTCATCTTATTGATGAACAGGTCTTTACATCTGTTGGTAATCTGTTGATAATGTGCTTGAGTAGATTTCATAGGTATAGCAAATATGTGTAAATTTCGTTTAATTTTTCATCTCTTTCAAATATTCCAAAAAAAGTTATTCATGAATACTAAACACCACAGAACGATCAATTGCAGCGGCACTCTAGTAGATTTAGCCAAGCCCAAGATCATGGGAATTTTAAACCTTACTCCTGACTCTTTTTTTGATGGTGGAAATTACAACAAGGTCGGCGCTGCCCTAGCTCAATGTGTAAAGATGATAAAGGAAGGTGCAGACTTTATTGACGTTGGCGCCTATAGTTCCAAGCCCGGAACTGAAGAAGTTTCTGAAGAGGAAGAATTGAAGCGCCTCCTCCCCACATTCGAAAAACTAAAATTTGAATTTCCTCAAACACTCTTTTCTATAGATACCTTTAGATCAAAAGTTGCAGCCCAAACCATTGATCGTGGAGCTGCGCTAATCAACGACATCTCGGCTGGGGCATTTGATCCTGAAATGTTAACTACAGTAGGAAAACACCAAGTTCCCTTTATCGCCATGCATATGCAAGGCAGGCCAGAAACCATGCAACTGCAACCGGTATATACGAATGTAGTCGATGAGGTAGTTTTTTTCTTTTCAAAAAAAATAAAGGAAGCTCAAACAGCGGGGATCAACGACATAATCATCGATCCTGGATTTGGATTTGGAAAAACCAAGGAACATAATTTTGAGTTATTCAAACAACTTGAAACCTTTCAATGTTTTGATGTACCCGTACTTGCAGGGGTTTCTAGAAAATCCATGATCTATAAAACATTGAATATAAAAGCCGAAACAGCTCTTAATGGAACAACGGTCTTGCACACCCTTGCGCTTTCTAAAAAAGCACAAATACTTCGAGTCCATGACGTCAAAGAAGCAAAAGAATGTATTGATTTATTAGAAGCGCTTCAATAGTTTTTCTAATTTTACAAAAAACCACTTTGCCTTGGATGGCCTAAATTTCTTAGAAATCAGTTTTATTGACGTAACCGATATCATCTTGGTAGCGGTATTACTCTACTATTTATACAAGCTAGTAAAAGGTACTGTAGCGATCAATATCTTCCTGGGAATTGTAATCATATACCTCATCTGGGTATTGACCGATGCCCTAAATATGGATGTTCTGAGTAATATTCTTGGTAAATTCATCAGTGTTGGATTCTTTGCTTTGATTGTAGTTTTCCAACAAGAAATACGGAAGTTTCTTCTCCTCTTGGGCTCTACAAATTATACCAGTAGAAAAAGTTTGGTTCGCTATTTTAATTTCTTGGGACAACAAAATGATGTGGTAAAACTGGACCTGTCTTTACTAGCGAGCGCTTGTGAAAAAATGGCAAGCGAAAAAACGGGGGCAATCATAGTTATAGAACGTTCCAATTCATTAGACTTTCTAAAAATACAGGCGATAAAACTGAAATAAAACTTTCCTCTCAGATTCTAGAAACCATTTTCTTTAAAAACAGTCCCCTTCACGATGGAGCAATCATAATCAAAGACAACGTCATAACTGCTACTCGGGTGGTTCTTCCGGTATCCGAATCGACTTCCATTCCGAAAAACTATGGTTTACGTCACAGAGCAGGAGCTGGAATTTCCGAAAAGACAGACGCCTTAGTTATTGTTGTTTCGGAACAACGCGGATTGATTACCTATATTAAAGATGGAGCGTTCATCAATTTTACTTCTGTCGATAAGTTGAAAAGGATTTTGAGCGAAGATTTATCGTTCTAAGATTCAATCTCAGAAAACTGAACTTGATGTAGTTTTTGGTAATAGCCATTCTTTTTATTCAACAACTCTTTGTGAGTGCCCACTTCAACAATCAAGCCTTGGCCCATCACAACAATACGATCTGCATTCTGAATAGTAGCCAAACGATGGGCAATGATGAGTGATGTTTTTCCTTTGGTAATGGTCTCCGTTGCGGTCTGAATCAATTCTTCTGAATAAGAGTCTATGGAAGAAGTGGCTTCGTCCAGTACTAAAATGGTAGGCTTTGAAAGAAAGGCTCGTAAAAAAGCGATCAGCTGTCGCTGACCAGCTGACAACATAACACCGCGTTCCTTTACGTTATACTCATAACCGCCAGGCAAAGAACTGATGAATTCGTGAACTCCAATTTCTTTAGCTGCTAGTTGAACCTGTTCTAAACTAATATTCGGGTTGTAAAGCGTAATGTTATTATAAACGGTATCCGCAAAAAGGAATACATCCTGCAACACAACGGCTACATGCCTTCTTAAATTGGTTAAGGCATAATCGCGAATGGATGTTCCATCAATCTTGATGTCCCCAGAATCAAATTCATAGAATCGAGAAAGCAGGTTGATGATTGTAGATTTTCCAGCTCCCGTAGCTCCAACGATCGCCACTGTTTCACCCGGCAGAACTTGCAAGTCGATGCCTTTGAGTACTTCTTCTCCTTTAATGTACGAAAAATGAAGCTGTTCTAAATCAATTTTTCCCGACATCGCCTGAGTCGTAAAGGCTCCATTGTCTTCAATTTGACTTTCGGTCTCTAAGATTACAAAAACACGATTGGCAGCTACCATCCCCATTTGAAGCGTATTGAATTTATCCGCTATCTGACGTAGTGGGCGAAAAAGCATTTGAGAAAGCTGTATGAATAAGAAAATAATGCCCAAGGAAATACTCCCGCCAGCAATGACATTCAAGCCGCCGTACCAAACTAAAAGTCCAATGGTAACGGAGGTGGAAATTTCCGCAACTGGAAAAAATATGGAGTTGAACCAAACCGTTTTTAACCAAGCCTTTTTATGCTTTTCATTGATGCCCATAAAGGTATTTTGCTCAATTACCTCCCGATTAAAAAGTTGGACGATTTTCATTCCACTAATCCGCTCTTGAACAAAGGTGTTTAAATCAGCAACCTGCTTGCGAACATCTTCAAAGGCTCTTTTCATGGATTTCTGAAATACGCGCGTAGCATATAAAATAACTGGCAAGACCGAAAAAACAATGAGTGAAAGCTTCCAATTCACAAAGAGCATAACCGCTACAACTATTCCCATTTTCAATAAATCGGCGATGATCATAAACAATCCCTGACTGAAGATACTGGCAATGGTTTCTATATCACTAACGGATCGGGTTACTAAACGTCCAACAGCAGAAGTATCGTAATAGGCCATTTTAAAACGAATCAGTTTTTGAAACAATTCTACCCGAAGGTCTTTTACAATCATTTGCCCCAACCAGTTCGCGTAATAAATAAAGATGAACTGAAAAACGACCTCTAAAATTAAACTGAGTAACATTAAGAGTGAAAAAAATACCAACCCATCATAATCTTTAGGAGTAATGTAATCGTCGATAACGATTTTAAGTAAATAGGGACTTAGCGTAGAAAACACAGATAGCAAAATCGCAGATAGCAAGACAAAATAATAGGTTAATCGATAGGGATTAGAGTAATCCATCAATTTGCCTAACAACTTTAAATCAAATACTTTACCGTTAACTTTTGCCATTTATACTATAGGTTTCTTTTGGGTATTGAATGTCTGTAAGATACAACCCTTGTGCTGGTACAGAAAGCCCCGCATTACTTCTTTTTTTACTTTTTATAATTTCTCCGAATGCCTCAATCGTAATTTTACCTGTGCCCACATCCAATAGGGTTCCTACAATAGCACGAACCATATTCCGTAAAAAACGATTGGCTGTGATGGTAAAAACATAGCCGCCTTCTTTGGCGACCCATTGGGCGTGTTGGATGTCACAAAAGAATGTTTTGACTTCGGTATGTATTTTTGAAAATGCCTCAAAATCTTTGAAGGTTTGCATCAATTGAGCAGCTTCGTTCATTTTCTCCAGGTCGAGGGCATCACGAACATAATAGGTTAGCCCTTGTGAAAATGGATTTTTCTTCGCATCTATATGGTATTCATAGGTTCTCCAACTAGCGTCAAAGCGTGCATGAGCATCTGGCTTTACCGCTACAACGGAATGAATTACAACATCAAAATTGAGGTATTGATTGATCAGATAAACCAAATTGCCTTGTATTTCCTTTGGAACCTCCGCGTCAAAGTGAGCAACCATCAGTCGGGCATGAACTCCTGTATCGGTTCGTCCAGCTCCGGTTACCTTTATTGGAGCTCGTAACACCGTTGTCAAAGCATCTTCCAAAACCTCTTGAACGCTGATCGCGTTGGGTTGGCATTGCCATCCGTGAAACGGACTTCCTAAATAAGATAAATTGATGAAATAACGCACTTAAATTCTTTGTTGCAAAGGTATCAGAAAAACATAACAAGCAAAACAATATCTACAATTGCGCGAGTTTAATTGAAAGTAATTTAAATCGAATAAGCATTATTTCACATATTTATTTAAAGTAAATTGCAATGAAATAAATTAATTAAGACATTTGAAAGAGAACCTAAAAGTCACCAAAACTCCTTTACTAAACTTTTGAAAAAAATACTCCTCCTCTCCGATACGCATAGCCATATAGACGAACGTATCCTCAGTTATGTTGAACAGGCAGACGAAGTTTGGCATGCCGGCGATATTGGAAACCTCAGTGTAACCGATGCTATTGAAAAAATAAAGCCTTTGCGGGCTGTCTACGGCAATATCGACGGAAAAGAGGCACGGCTAAGTTTTCCAGAATTTCAACAATTTTACTGCGAAAAAGTAGCAGTACTCATGACCCATATTGGAGGAAATCCTGGCCGTTACAACCCCAAAGTACGCACAGTATTGAGCAGATCATTCCCTAAGCTTTTTATTTGTGGGCATTCCCACATTCTCAAAGTAATGCAGGACAAAAAGTACAAGCACTTACATATGAACCCCGGAGCAGCGGGTGTGCACGGATTTCACAAGGTACGAACCATGTTGCGCTTTGAAATTGATGGAGATCAGATTCAAAATCTAGAAGCTATAGAGTTGGGAATGCGAGGTCAAATTCAAGATTAACGCAAACGGTCTACGGACCGAATCAAAGCCTCATCTTTTTTGATGTATTTGTTGACCAGTAGTAAGAATATCCAGCTTAGCAAGACAAGTGAATAATGGATTAAGATTAATTGCTTGAGAGAATCAAATTGCTCAAAAACATCTACCAGTTCAAATACCTCATATCCTATTGAAGTGACTAAAATAAGTCTGTTCAATACAAGTTGAAAACTCCGCTTGGAAAACAGCATCAAACTCACAGAGGCAAGTAAAACAAAGAGGTAAGGCATATTGCTGAGAACCACATAAATACGCTCAGGGTTATCGTCTAAGGGTATCGGAAAACGAACAATAACAAGGATTGTAATTGCTATGAAAACAAGGGTATACAGGGTCTGAATTCTTTGCAGCATTATATTTTTTTTTTCAAAATTAAAGATTTTTCATTGAGGGTTATATTTTTTTCGTATTATTGTTGAAGCAATCGGCAAATCAAGGATTGTTCTTCAACCAAACTTCACATTTACCGGGATTCTACCGAGTAAATCAATTTCACAAAAAGAATGTACGAAATATCAGAATTAAAGAGTAAAAAACTACCCGATTTACAAATTATAGCCAAGTCAATTGGTGTAAAGCGAATTACTGGCCTCAAAAAAATGGATTTGATCTATCAAATCATAGATTATGTTTCTGCAAATCCAGATGCGATAAAGAGTGTACCCATTACACCCGCAGCTGCATCAGCTCCAACTGCACCAAAAGAAGAAGTGGTTAGAGCGAAAAAACCAAATGTAAGAACGTCCAAACCGACTAAAAATACAGATACACAAGAAAGTAAACCCGATACAGCGGTAAGCTCAAAATCTTCCACCCAAGAAGAGAAAGAACCTACGAAGCCAAAAAGAAATAATCCTGAGAAGTCAAAAGCTTATAATCAAAACGGGAACCCAAATCAAAAACAAAATCCCAATCAGAAACAGAATGGGAATCCCAATCAAAAACAGAATCCAAACCAAAACCCGAATCAGAAGCAGAATCCAAATCAAAAGCAAAACCCAAATCAAAAACAAAATCCCAATCAAAAGCACAAAAATCAGGGTGAGCCAAATCACAACAAAGACAAACGCAATCGTTACCGCGAACCTGATTATGAATTCGAAGGGATTATTGATTCCGAAGGAGTTTTAGACATTATGGCTGAAGGCTATGGTTTTTTAAGATCATCGGATTACCATTACCTCTCCTCTCCTGATGATGTATATGTTTCTCAGTCTCAAATTCGCTTATTTGGTCTTAAGACTGGAGACACCGTCCTTGGAACCGTCCGTCCACCCAAAGAAGGAGAAAAATATTTCCCATTAATTAAAGTAAATAAAATCAATGGTCTCGATCCAAAAGTAGTTCGTGATCGTGTATCTTTTGAACACCTTACTCCGCTTTTTCCTCAAGAAAAATTCAAGTTAGCAGAGCGACAGAGTACCATTTCAACACGAATCATCGACCTCTTCTCTCCTATCGGGAAAGGACAGCGTGGCATGATCGTTTCGCAGCCAAAAACAGGTAAGACCATGCTGCTTAAAGACATCGCAAATGCGATTGCTGCTAATCATCCCGAAGTGTATCAAATCATTCTTTTGATTGATGAACGCCCTGAGGAGGTAACCGATATGCAACGTAATGTAAAAGGAGAGGTTGTTGCTTCTACTTTTGACGAACCGGCAGACAGACACGTTAAAGTGGCTAATATTGTCTTAGAAAAAGCAAAGCGTTTGGTCGAATGTGGTCATGATGTTGTAATACTCTTAGACTCCATCACCCGTTTGGCGCGAGCTTATAATACTGTTCAGCCTGCTTCAGGAAAAATACTGAGTGGAGGGGTTGATGCCAACGCACTACACAAACCAAAACGATTTTTCGGGGCAGCTCGTAACATTGAAAATGGAGGATCCTTATCGATCATTGCAACTGCTTTGACAGAGACCGGATCTAAAATGGATGAAGTTATTTTCGAGGAATTTCAAAGGAACTGGAAATATGGAACTTCAATTGGAACGTAAAATTTCCAACCGACGTATTTTCCCTGCCATAGATTTGATTTCGTCAAGCACAAGACGTGACGACATCTTATTGGATGAAAATACCGTAAAACGCATGTGGATCATGCGCAAGTATCTTGCCGACATGAATCCTGTAGAAGCGATGGAATTCATCAACGATCGCTTCAAAAGAACTAAAAACAACGAAGAGTTTTTGATTTCGATGAATGCTTAAATAAAAACCCTTACAAAACAAAAAAGTGCTATCCGACGATAGCACTTTTTTTAGGTCTTAAAGCGAGCTCAAAAGACCATAAGAGTATGATTAGGTCCCGATTTACATTTGATTTAGCGCTATGGTGTACTTCTGTAAAACAAAAGCAAAAAAAAAGTGCTATCAAATGGATAGCACTTTTTTAAAGGGGTACAGATACAACTAAAGAGCCGAAACGTGTTTAGTCAATTTTGACTTCAAGTTAGCTGCTTTGTTAGCGTGTATGATGTTGTTTTTAGACAATTTGTCTAACATAGAGATAACGCTCTTGAGCAATACATCAGCTTCTTTACGATCCGTAAGTTCTTTCAACTTTTTGACAGCGTTACGTGTTGTTTTGTGTTGAAAACGGTTACGTAATCTTTTCTTGTCGTTTGATCTAATTCTCTTTAATGCAGATTTATGATTTGCCATCTAAATGTTGTTTTTTTTAATGTGTAGCCCGTAGGGGAGTCGAACCCCTCTTTCTAGGATGAAAACCTAACGTCCTAACCGATAGACGAACGGGCCATTTTTTATGGTTGCAAATTTAAAACGAAATAATATACCCTGCAACCCTTTTCCGTTAATTTTTATTGATTTTTTTTATATAATTTTCTTGACATAAAAGCAGTTTCTTGAATATGCTGATTAGTAGGCTTTAGCGAATAACACCCTTTGAACTGAGGGTTTTCCAGAAAAAACACAGCTTCCTTCTTTGGACACCGAAGCATACGGAATACATCGTATTGTTGCCTTTGTAGCTTTCTTTATTGCTTCTTCAGATTCGGACGTTCCGTCCCAATGCGCCGAAACAAACCCCCCTTTGGTATTGAGGATTTCTTTAAAAGTTTCAAAATCATCTACCTCCGTGATGTGATCGTCTCTGTAATTTGCCGCTTTTGTAAAAAGTGTTTCTTGAATCTCCTTGAGCAAATTCGGAATTACTGTTCCAAGTTCAGCGATGGGTTCATAAGACTTGGTCAGGGTGTCTCTTCTTGCCAGCTCTATTTGGTTCTTCTCTAAGTCTCTTGGACCTATTGCAATGCGTAAAGGAACTCCTTTAAGCTCATAGTCGTTGAACTTGAATCCTGGCTTCACATTATCGCGATCATCAAACTTAACACTCACTCCCAAATCAAGCAATTGCTGTTTAATGGCTAAGGCTACTTCGGTAATAGCTGCCAATTGTTCTGCTCCTTTGTAAATAGGAACAATGACGACTTGTATGGGTGCTAAATTTGGAGGTAAAACCAAACCGTTATCATCGGAGTGGGTCATGATGAGCGCGCCCATTAGGCGGGTCGATACGCCCCAAGAGGATGCCCAAACGTGCTCCAACTTCCCTTCTTTGGATGCAAATTTAACATCAAATGCTTTGGCAAAGTTTTGCCCTAAAAAATGAGAAGTTCCAGCCTGTAAGGCTTTTCCGTCTTGCATCAGTGCTTCGATACAATAGGTCTCCTCTGCCCCAGCAAAACGTTCACTTTCTGACTTCACTCCCTTAATGACAGGAATTGCCATAAAATTTTCTGCAAAATTGGCGTAAATATCGTTTATCAAAATGGTCTCGTCTAAGGCTTCTTGTCTCGTTGCATGGGCGGTATGCCCTTCTTGCCACAAAAACTCTGCAGTTCTTAGGAATAAACGGGTACGCATTTCCCAACGCACAACGTTCGCCCATTGGTTAATGAGAATTGGCAGGTCTCTGTAGGACTGAATCCAATTTTTATAGGTACTCCAAATGATTGCTTCACTGGTAGGTCGAACCACAAGTTCCTCCTCTAATTTAGCGTCAGGGTCTACCATTAGTTTGCCCGACTCATCTGGATTGTTCTTAAGACGGTAATGGGTGACTACCGCACATTCTTTTGCAAATCCTTCGGCATTCTTTTCTTCAGCTTCAAAAAGGCTTTTAGGCACCAATAAAGGGAAGTAGGCATTTTGATGTCCGGTTTCTTTGAATTTCTTATCCAACTCAGCTTGCATTTTTTCCCAAATGGCATAGCCATAAGGCTTGATTACCATACAGCCTCGTACCGCAGAGTTTTCTGCTAAGTCAGCTTTAGTAACCAGTTCATTATACCATTTGGAATAATCTTCCGATCGTGTTGTAAGTTTCTTTGACATTAGTTTGAAATAGAATTAAACGATGTGCTCTTTAAAATATTGAGGTGTAAAATTAATTGTTTTCATTTTGTTTTACCTACAAAAAAATGAATGTTATCTGATTTTATTAACCTGAGTAAATCTTATGGAAAGATTGGACTAGGGAATTAGAGTAAAAACACAGTTCAATCCCGTCGCTTTGTGTAATCTCTTGGATAAAATATTCAGTGAATGCTTATCTAACCTTAGTATTTTGATTGCTGGATTTCGAAAACATTTACTTCTTCAACAACCAACTGCTCGATTGGATTTTGTCGCCTAGTCCATCGACCAAGGATATTCCCAATTGATCACAGATTGGTTTTTCCGGTATACTGCTATTGGTTTGATCTCCACCATTGGCAAAACTTAAGTCAAATTCGTTGCCAAAATCTAGCGCAATTTTCTCAATGGTTTTACATACGGTTCGGTCTTGATCTACAGAAAGTATACAATGATCTACCGATTTTATATTAGAAACGATAC
>JGI20153J14295_10001629_pt1 | contig 17031 bp, 14 predicted proteins | sample COG_03_FD_14295 | JGI IMG/M metagenome (IMG submission 14295) | reverse complement strand
TGCCGCGATTTTGGTTCGGGGACTCTGCGTAGACAGGGTACAGATACCATCGCCGATATCTCATTTAGTATTCCGCTCGCAATCAGAACGGCACGCGGGCGGGCGGCATCGGCGGACGCGAGATTAACCGGAGTGGGTTACGAGTTAAGGCTATTAATAGACGAAGCGCAAAGAGATTTGCGACTGTCGCTTGTGAACTTGCGCGCTACGACCGAGTTAAAAGAAGTTGCGTTACGCGAGCTTACTGTGGCGCAGCGACTTGCCGAAGCCGAGCTGCGACGTTTCGAAGCAGGCATCAGCGATTATTTTTTGCTCAACGTCCGCGAGCGCAGTTTAGGTGAAGCCCAGCTGAAGAGATGGCAAGCCGAGCTTAATCATCAAGTCGCTTTAGCCAATTATTATGGCATTAGTATGGACCGTAAAGTGTTGTGGGGAGAGTCGGCCGACTCGGCGCCGCAGTAAGGGTCAAGCCGCCACGACCCGCATATCTCGACCAGTCGTAATAGCCCTCTATAAGCGCTAGAATTACGCCCCTCAAAACCTGTCATTTTTAGTGCGCAGCGAGTTCCCCTTATCATGTCGACCCCAATTAAACACCTAAGCGTTCGCGACCTCGTCGACGATCGCGAGACTTTTGTGGCCAATCTCTATGAGGGGCTAACCGACTGCGGGTTTGTGGTCCTGCGAGACCATGGCATTGCCAAAGCCGATCTGGACAAAGCCTACGAGCTGATCAAAGCCTTTTTCGCGCTGCCAGTAGAGACTAAACTCAAATATGACAGCGGCAGTGGCGGGGCGCGAGGTTACACCGCGTTTGGACGCGAAAACGCCGCAGGCAATCCGCATTCTGATCTCAAAGAATTCTGGCATATAGGGCAAGAACTCGATCCGTCGAGTCCTTACGCCGGCGTTTATCAGCCCAACCATTGGCCAGAAGAATTGCCTGAATTTAAAGCGCATATGCTAAGCATCTATGCGCAGCTCGAGGCATTGGGTAAATCGATGCTAGCAGCATTAACGGCGCCACTTGGCCTTGTACCCGATTTTTTCGAAGACATGGCAAACGATGGTAATTCGGTTTATCGCCTGCTGCACTATCCGGCGGTGGCGGAAATGGATACGTCGCAGTCGATGCGCGCAGCGCCACACGCCGACATCAACCTGATTACGCTGTTGTTAGGGGCGACCGACTCTGGGTTGGAATTACTCGGTAAAGACGGGGAGTGGATTCCCGTAACGAGCACCAGCGACGAGATCGTATTAGATACCGGCGACATGATGTCGAGGCTAACGAATAACGTTTTTCCGTCGACTGTTCATCGCGTAGTTAATCCCGCTGTGCAAAACACGTCTCGCTACTCGATGCCGTTTTTCTTGCATCCGCACAGCGCAGCGCGGCTCGATTGCCTGCCGCAATGTGTAGGTGAGGGAGGGGCGAAATACGCACCAATAAGTGCAGGGGAGTTTTTGCAGCAGCGACTGCGAGAAATCGGGCTGGTTTCTGACTAATCGGAGAACTCCGTTAAAGTCTGTGTTCGACACTCGCCCCTCGTGTCTTTAAACGCTGCGATAAGAGGCGTGCTAAATAAGACCTCAGTGCGCCCTCAATATGCCCTCAACGAGCCTTCTTTGCTTGGCTTGCTAAAGACGTTAATTTATCGAAAGAAAGAAACTCGCGATAGCGCCAGACATGAGGTTGGCGAGAAAGCCTGCGAAAACCGCTCGAACACCAAGCTCTGCAACATCCGAACGCCGAGTGGGCGCCATGGTGCCTAACCCACCGAGCATAATGCCTATCGATGAGAAATTTGCAAAACCGCACAGCGCGAATGTCACAACTGCCTGTGAGTGCGCGCTAAGTGACTCCATCTGCTCGGTTAGCGCGACAAACGCAACAAATTCGTTAAAGACCAATTTTTGCCCGATCAGGCTGCCGGCCAAGTTGGTTTCTTCCCAAGGTATGCCGAGCAAGAACGCGAGCGGCTGGAACGCATACCCCAGCAGTAGTTGCAGCGAAAGCGATTCAAAACCGACGAGACCGCCAGCCCAAGCGAGGATCGCATTGATCAGAGCAATGAGGCCAACAAACGCTAATACCATTGCGCCCACATTAAGAGCTAAGGCCATGCCGCTGCTTGCGCCGGCTGCGGCAGCGTCGATTACGTTCACGTGTTCGTCAAATTTCAGCTCGATCTCTTCGCTGTCCTCAACGATTTCCTCGGTCTCAGGGATCATCATCTTCGCCATGAGGAAGCCGCCGGGTGCGGCCATAAAGCTCGCGGCGAGCAGATAGCGAAGTTCGACGCCAAGCAGCACATAGCCCGCTAACACCGAGCCTGCTACCGTTGCCATGCCGCCAACCATAACGGCGAAAAGTTCGGAGCGCGTCATATTCGGGATGTACGGCTTCACTACTAAGGGGGCCTCGGTTTGACCGACGAAAATATTCGCCGTTGCAGACATCGATTCCGCTTTGCTCGTGCCGAGCAACTTTTGCAAGGCGCCGCCAATAACGCGAATGATCCAGCCCATGATGCCAAGATAGTAGAGGACCGAGACAAGGGCTGAGAAAAAGACGATAACCGGAAGCACGTGGAAGGCGAATATAAAGCCCATCTCAAACGCACCGATAGGGCCAAAGACGAAGGCTATGCCGTCTTGCGCATTACCCAATACGCTAGTGACAGCATCTGAAATAGCACTGAGTAACGAAACGCCGATAGGCAAATAGAGGACGATGCCACCGAGCGTGAACTGCAATAACAAGGCGAGGCTTACTGTACGCCAATTGATTTGTCGTCGATTAGTCGACGATAGAAAGGCGACAGTAAACAAGACGGCGATGCCGACGAGGCTAATGAGTGCGCTCATAATGGGTTCTCTTTGTCTTAGCCTGCCGAAGCGTTGTTATGGCTATCTAGACTTGTTTGCTTGGGCCGTCTACGCCTAGGCGATTAACAGTGGCATGATGCGAGCTTTCGCCGCAGAGACTGCGAGCTCGGGATCTTCTTCGCCACTTATAACGAGGTCGGCATGAGTGATGCTCGGCGCGAGGAACGCATGATACATGGGTCGGACGGTAGATTCGAACTGTGTATGAACCGACTCTTCTGTGCGGCCACGTTCTTGAGTGTCGCGAACAACGCGCCGTTGCAAACAGACTGCCAGGTCTGCTTTGACAAAAACGCTCAGATCGAGGGTGGCGCGAATGCGCGCCTTGCTGAGCAATAGGCAGCCCTCGACTAAAATGATATCGGCAGGCTGCAGCGCCTCCGAGCGTAGGGCGCGCGTGTGGTTCGCGTAATCATAGATGGGAATATTGACGGATTTGCGTGCTTTGAGTTGTCTCAGGTCGTGCTCGAGCAGCTCATGGTCTAGTGCGTCTGGGTGGTCGAAATTGAGCACCGCGCGTTCTTCAAGCGTCAGGTGAGCTTGGCTGTGGTAATAGGCATCTTCGGGCACGACGGCAATAGAAAGCTCGCGCTCGAAAAGCTGCGCTTCGCGCATCAGCGCAGCTTTAAGCCCTTGGGTTAAAAGACTCTTGCCAGACCCAGACGGGCCGGCGATTGCTATAACTTTCGGCTGCACTCAATCTTCCTCTGCTGCGTCCGCAGGTTTGCCTGCAGAGAATTCACTGTGGCGCCCAAACCTTAAAGCGCTACAGTGGGTTGCGCTAAACCGTGCGGCCACGTAGCGCGTCGATTCTTTTCTGTAACGGAGGGTGGCTCATGAAAAGCGATCCCATAGCGCGGCCGCCGCTAATTCCAAAGGCGGTCAACTGCCCGTCTAGCTGGCCTTCGATTTTGCCGCCTGCTTGGTTGGACTGTAGCTTTTGCAGCGCCGCAATCATCTTCTGCTTGCCAGCAAGTTCAGCGCCGCCCGCATCGGCACGGTATTCCCGCTGACGAGAGAACCACATGACAACAATGCTTGCGAGCATCCCGAATACCACTTGAAAAGCCATTACCGTCATAAAGTAGACGAAGTGATTATTGCTGCCTCGGTTAATCGCGCTGGCAGCGATACGGGCAAAGAAAAAGACGAAAGTGTTTAACACACCCTGAATCAGGGTGAGGGTGATCATATCGCCATTAGCAACGTGACTTACCTCGTGAGCGAGAACAGCTTCAGCCTCTTCGCGGCTCATGCTTCGCAGGAGGCCGGTGCTGACGGCAACTAAGGCGTTGTTTCTGCTCGCACCGGTTGCAAAGGCGTTTATTTCGGGTGATTCATAGACCGCCACCTCAGGTGTGCCTATTCCTGCTTTGCGCGCTTGGCTTTCTACTGTGCTGACAAGCCAGCGTTCGTGTTCGTTTGCCGGTTGGTCAATGACCCTCGCACCGACGCTACGCTTGGCGATCCACTTAGACATCATAAGTGAGATAACCGAGCCGCCCATTCCGAAGACGCCACTAATCACGAGCAGGCCCATATTGCTTGATGAGTCGAGACCCAGTGCGGGCATGAGAATGGCGAGTACGACGCTTAGTACCAACATCACCGCGAGGTTGGTCAGAATAAACAGGATAATACGCTGCATGAATGACTCCAAAATCTTAAAGAGATAGGTCCGCTGCTGGGCCGAGCATTGTATGCTGCCCAGATTGCAGAGAATGTATTGTGGCAGATGCTAGGATTTAAAGGCTATAGATAATTGGTGCTCGAACAGCCTCATTCAGAAAAAGTGGTGTCGAAGCGCCGGTTTAGGTGTGTTGCTTGGCGCTGATAGACTTGAATACATTCAGTATGACGCGTAACTTGCGCGTTCGAAAAACAGAGGGTGAACTACTATGCTGGCGCTAATTGGCGGTACGGGTCTTAATACACTTGAGGGAATAGGCGGCTTCGACTTGTTACACAAAGAAGAGATAGCCACGCCTTTTGCCGACACGCAAATCCAACTCAGTCGCTATGTTTACGCGGGCACAGAGCTACTCTTTATTCCGAGACATGGCGATGGGCATGTTGTGCCCCCGCACAGAATAAATTATCGCGGCAACATTGATGCGCTGCGTCTTGCCGGCGCGACGCGTGTCGTGGCGATGAATGCAATCGGCGGCATTGCTCCCGAACTTTGTCCCGGTGCCATCGCAATACCCGAGCAGCTTATAGACTACAGCTACGGTCGCATCAGTTCATTTTACGAAGACAACCTCGAGGGTGTCGTCCATATTGATTTTGGTGAGCCCTACAACCAGGAATTACGCCAGGCGTTGCTCGAAGCGGCAGCACGGGTCAATGCCGGTCGTCAGCAGCCTGCTACAGTAATCGATGGCGGTGTTTACGGCTGTACACAGGGCCCTAGGCTCGAGACGAATGCCGAGATCAGCAGGATGCGCGCCGACGGGTGCACGATGGTGGGCATGACAGGAATGCCCGAAGCGGCCCTCGCGCGGGAGGCAGGTTTAGACTACGCAACGATTGGACTTGTCGTTAACTGGGCGGCGGGTCTCACTCAGGAAACAATCACACTCGACGAAATTTATGCAGTGATCGATACCGCATCGCCTTTTCTCCACGCATTGCTGCGCGAACTCATTGCGCCTAGCAGCCGAGCTCAGTAGTCGAGCCCTGTGGGTTGAGTGGCGGCACTTCGTAAGGCTGTGCGAGGATGATCACGCCGATTGCCGGACTGTCTAGATAGTGAAATTCGGTGCTGCGCATCTCGCGTGATTGCTGGTGATGAAAGACAAGGTCGCCGGTGGAGTTGGCCTCCAAAATCAAGTTTGTCTCTAAAACGATGCGGTCTTGGCGGCTATTGAAATGTAGGTCAATCGTTCCCATCAGTTCGGAGCCGCCTGCGCGTTGCCTTCCGCCGACAATCCTAATAGGAGTCGATTTGCCTTCATCGGCAAGCGGCTGTCGCCATACCTCATGCGCCAATAGGCGGTAGTCGGGAGAGCGTTCGAGCGCACGATTGGTTTGCTGGAAGTCGCTCACGCTCGAAGAAAGCGCAATCAAAGGGTCGCGCATAAGGTCGACGAATTTAAAGCTTTTCTCGCCCGCAGCAAGCGGCTCCGGCAAGGGCTCGCTTACCGGCTCTGGGCTTGCTGGAGTCTGGCTTGCTGTCTGGTCCGGCCACTGAGCAATATTCAATAGATCAAAAAACTGAGTGAGATTAATAACAGTGCCGTTGTAAAGCGCCGCATCCACTTTTTTGATAGGTAATTCCTGCGCCCGATCGCTTGCCAATTCGTTACTGAAAACAGACACCTCGAAAGTGAACCAGCGCTCACTTTGTGCCGTGCTGCCAAATGAGGCGAGGGCGACGCAGGCAGCTAGCGCGGCCTTTAAGGCGCCAACCGATTTTATCCGCGAGTGCTTACGCATCGATGCGAAGCCTGGCGAGTACGGCGTCGATAAAGTCCAATTTGTCATCGGGTTGTTCGGCATTGTGGGTGAAATTCAACTGATTAGGTCCGCTAAATTTAAACAGCTGTGGCTGCTGTTGCACAAGTTCGATCAGAGACAGACCATCGACTTTCGTGTCGGGTCTGAATTCGAACCTACCGCTAACCGCATTGGCGTCGATTTTGCTAATTCCAAAGCCCTGAGCGGCGAGCTTAAGCTGTGTCACGCGGAAGAGAAGCTGTAAGGGTTTGGGCAGCATGCCAAAGCGGTCAATCATCTCAACTTGCAGTTCGCGCAGTTCGTCAGCATCTTTACACGCCGAAATACGCTTGTACATGATTAGACGGATATGCACATCAGGTAAATAGTCGTCGGGAATAAGCGCCGGAATTCGCAGATTGATATCTACCGCTTTTATCGTCTCGAGATCGATGCTCGGTGCCCGGCCATCTTTTATCGCAGCAACTGCTTCCTCCAGCATTTCGGTGAAGAGAGTGAAGCCAATTTTCTGCAGATGACCACTCTGCTCGTCGCCCAGCAGTTCGCCGGCGCCGCGAATCTCGAGATCATGGCTGGCGAGTGTAAAGCCGGCGCCAAGGTCGGAGGCGGCCTGAATCGCATCGATTCTCTTTTGTGCATCTGGCGAGAGTTTGGTTTGCGTGGGCAGCAGCAAATACGCATAAGCTTGGTGATGCGAACGTCCAACGCGGCCGCGCAGTTGATGTAGCTGTGCAAGGCCAAACTTGTCGGCGCGATCGATTACTATCGTGTTGGCGCTCGGTATATCGATGCCGGTCTCGATGATCGTCGTGCAGAGCAAAATGTTGAACTTCTTGTGATAGAAGTCTGCCATCACTTTCTCGAGATCTCGTTCTGCCATTTGCCCATGTGCAATCGCTATGCGGGCTTGGGGAACGATTTCTTGCAGATGGGCTGCCGTGCGTTCGATGGACTTCACTTCGTTGTGAAGATAGAAGACCTGGCCACCGCGCAGTAGCTCTCGCGATACAGCTTCTTTAATGAGCCCGTCTTGGGTTTCTCGCACGAAGGTCTTAACCGAAAGACGCTTTGACGGCGGCGTTACGATCAGAGAGAGATCGCGAATTCCGGCGAGGCTCATATTAAGCGTGCGCGGAATCGGGGTGGCGGTTAGGGTAAGTATGTCGACATCAGCTCGAAGCTCTTTGAGCTTCTCTTTTTGACGCACACCGAAGCGATGTTCCTCGTCAATAATTAATAAGCCTAGGTCGGCGTACTTTATTTGATTGTTTAGCAGGCGATGCGTGCCAACTAGAATATCAACTTTGCCTGCGGCAACCCGCTCGAGCACCGCGTTCTGCTCAGCGGCGCTTTTGAAGCGGCTTATGACATCGACCTCGACTGGCCAGTCGGCGAATCTATCTTTCAGGCTCTCGTAATGTTGCTGTGCTAGGAGCGTAGTTGGGACGAGGAGAGCGACCTGCTTATTGTTTTGCACGGCGATAAACGCAGCACGCATGGCGACTTCGGTTTTACCAAACCCAACGTCTCCGCAGACGAGTCTATCCATAGCGCGCGGTAATGCCATGTCGTTGATTACAGCATCGATAGCCGTTTCTTGGTCTGCGGTTTCTTCGAACGGGAAGCTCGACGCAAACTTGTCGTAGTCGATATCGGTTACTTTATAGGTGTAGCCTTTTTTCGCTTCGCGCTGGGCGTAGATATCGAGCAATTCAGCTGCTACATCGCGTATTTTCTCGGCAGCCTTGCGTTTGGCCTTGGACCACTGGTCGGTGCCCAATGAATTGAGTGGCGCGCCGTCTTCGCCGCCGCTGTAGCGACTAATAAGATGCAGCGAGGCGACAGGGACATAAAGCTTCGCCTCATTCGCATACTCGAGCATGAGAAACTCGGTTGCCTGACCATCGGTGACTATTGTCTCGAGCCCGCGATAACGGCCAACGCCATGGTCTATGTGTACCACAGCATCGTTGAGCCTAAGCTCGGTAAGGCTCTTAACGATAAAATCGGTATTGCTCTGAGTCGCGCGGCGGCGCCTGCGCTGCGCAACGCGATTGCCAAAGAGTTGTGCCTCGGTGACGAGGAGCAGTTGCTGATCCTCTAGCCATAACCCGTGATCGAGCGGTGCAATGGCGATGCCGAGCAGTTCATCTGAATCAACGAAATCCTGCCAATGGTCGAACTGGCGCGGCCTTAGGCTAATCTGTTTCAGTACCTCGATGAGTGTCTCGCGGCGCCCGGCGCTTTCAGCGCAGAACAGTATTCTTTGATCCGGCCGCTCGGCCAGAAACTGCAGCAGCGCAGCGAAGGGCATTTTTAAAGAACTGTCGCTCGACAGCGTTGGCAGAGGCAAGCTTCCTAGGCTGTATGCCGAGGGGTCTTGCTTAAACTCTATTTCCCGAAAGCGTTTAAATTCACGGAGTAGCTCATCTATCTGGATGAAGCTCTCATCGGGATTGAGAATGGGGCGCTGGCGATCGAATTGGCGCTCATCAAATCGCGATACGATGTCTAGCCAAAAACTGTCGCCTGCGTCTTTGAGTCTGCCGAGGCGGCATAAGGTTGCGGAGTCGGGCAAATAATCGAAAACCGAATTCAGCTCATCGAAGAATAGCGCTAGATAGTATTCGAGCCCGGGTGATGCGATGCCCTCGCTGACATCCTGATAAAGAGGCGCCTGACGCAGGTCGACGTCGAAGCGATCGCGAAAGGCATTGCGAAACCGTGTGATGCCGGTTTCATCGAGCGGATACTCGCGCCCCGGTAAGAGTCGGATTTCGTCGATTTTACCCTGTGACAACTGCGTCTCCGGATCGAAAAGGCGAAGAGTCTCGATTTCATCGTCCCACAAATCTATTCTAAAAGGCTGTTTGCTACCCATTGGGAAGAGGTCGATTATCGAACCACGCACGGCGAATTCGCCATGTTCATAAACTGCATCTACGCTTTGATAGCCGGCAGAGACAAGTTGGGTGCGGAGGCGATTAATGTCCAGATTCTGGCCTATCTTGAGTTTAAGCGTGTTCGCCAGAACGTAGTTCTTCGGTGGCAACTTGTGCATTAAGCTGGTTATCGAGACGACCAAAACGCCGCGCTCAAGCGCCGGGAGATGGAAAAGCGCACTCAAACGATCAGAGACGATGTCTTGATGAGGCGAGAAATTGTCATAGGGAAGCGTCTCCCAGTCTGGTAGCGTGAAAAGCTTGAGGGCTGGGTAAACGGAGGTGAAATAACGCAGTTCGCGACGAAGCTCTTCGACACTTTCATTGTTTTCACAGATCACGACTAAAGGACCGGGGGCCTCTGACGCTGCCTGCGCTATGGCTAGGCTGCGCGCACTGCCATGGGCATCGCTCCAATACTGGGTTTGATAAGCATCGGAGGGGAGTGGGGGATTGAATGGGTTCATGGCAGCGGCCGGGCGACTAGCAAACGCTGAGTATAGCCCAGTTTTGGCCGTGTTTCTTGCACTAGCAGGTTATTACTCTGATAATAGCGCGCTTCTAATCAGCCTCTTTGCGCCAGGAGTCGCGCGAGTATTAGAGGTTACAAATTCACCGTTCGCGGTGATCTTATGCGTACATCGGCTGGCTAATAAGGCACGGCAAGGTGCTGCGCCACAAAGAGAAAGGGGATTTCGTGATCCGTCCTAGCGTAGACGACTATTTTGGCGACTGGAAGCAGCGTGAAGCATTAGTGCAGGAGATGATTCCTGTTATCGGCAGGCTGTTCAGCCAACGTAACGTAGGTATTTTTATCTATGGCCGCCCACTGCATAACCGCTCAGTGACTTTTATTATGAAGTCACATCGATTCGTTCGCCAAGTCGAGCGTAACGAGATGTCTGAATTTGAATCGCATCCCATGCTAATGGAGTTGGCGAAGCTTGATCTTTGGAATGCGCAGATTGATATCGGCAAATTAACGGTTCGATACATGGAACATCTAGCCAGCGAGGGTGACAAGGCCGTAAGCGTTGCCGTCTTCGTTAAAGCCGAGCTCGGTTACCTCGATGGCGTGAACGAAAAGCCGGTACCAAAGTCGCAAGACGTTGTTCTCTATGGGTTCGGTCGTATCGGTCGCTTAATGGCCAGGCTTTTAATCGAGCGCACAAGTAACGGCGAGGTTATGCGTCTCAAGGCGATCGTGGTGAGACCGGGCGGTGAGGGCGACCTCGACAAGCGCGCTAACCTGTTTACTAATGATTCGGTTCACGGCACTTTTCAGGGCACTCTGCGTGTCGATCACGAGCGCAACATGCTTATTGCGAACGGCAATGAGATCCGGGTGATTTACGCAAACTCACCCGAGGAAATTGACTACAACGAATACGGTATCGACGATGCGCTGATTATCGACAACACCGGCATGTGGAGAGACGAGGCCGGTCTGTCGCGGCATCTGAATGCCAAGGGTGCTGCGAAGGTTATCCTTACGGCGCCTGGTAAAGGCGATATTAAGAATATTGTCTATGGTATCAACGACGATCAGATTACCGCCGACGACAAAATTATTACGGCTGCATCATGCACGACCAATGCGATTGCGCCAGTGCTGAAGGTCGTCAACGACCGTTTCGGCATCGCGCATGGTCATGTTGAGACTGTCCATGCCTACACAAACGACCAAAACCTGATCGATAACTACCATAAGGGTAGCCGTCGCGGACGAAGTGCGGCGCTGAATATGGTGCTGACCGAAACTGGCGCTGCGAAGGCGGTCGTAAAAGCGATACCCGAGCTCGAAGGTAAGCTTACCGGTAACGCTATCCGTGTCCCAATCCCTAACGTGTCGATGGCTATACTCAATCTCACGCTAGAAAATGCGACGAGTAAAGACGAGCTCAATGAGTTTCTCCGCGACATCGCTTTGCATTCTAAATTGCAAAACCAAATTAGCTATACCGAATCGCCGGACGCGGTGTCGAGTGACTTTGTGGGTACGCGTGAGGCTGGCGTGGTTGACTCCAACGCCACCATCGTTAGCGGAAACAACGTCGTGCTGTACCTTTGGTACGACAATGAGTTTGGTTACTGCTGCCAAGTCGGGCGTATGGTCTACAAGATGGCTGGCGTCAAATACCAGTATTATCCGATCGAAGAGTAGACTCGGCGGCCTCCGCTTACCGTAAACGCCCCGAATGCGGATTCGTGGCGTTTATCTGAATTCCTTCCTGCCCTTGTTTTTGCTAGAAATTCCCTTCAATTAAGTCTATAATTTGCCCCGCCCAAATTCACTGATTCCGTGCATCGAAAGGACTGCCAGTCGACGCGTAAGGCAGGGTTGTGATAGCCAGATTCGAAGACTTAAAAGTCTCAATTTCTGCATCCGAACCTACCTGTTTCGCGTACTGTGCGGTAACCCCATAGCGGGTGCGATTAGTGATTTGCGAGCAGCGAGAGGCAATACCGAATAGTTGGACTTTTGACCTTCGGGCGCGGCACCCACTCTTTGTAGATAAGGCGACACTTTAGGCGATGAATAGAATTAAACGCGGTATGGAACTACCACTCGCGGGCGCTCCAGAGCAAGTAATAGCCAGCGTGCAAGCGCCTCGATCACTCGCCATCGTGGGCGATGACTATGTCGGCATGAAGCCAACCATGCTCGTAGCCGAAGGTGACAGAGTCAAACTGGGTCAGCCGCTTTTTAGCGATAAGAAAAATCCTGAAGTAATTTACACCTCGCCCGGTTGCGGTGTGGTTAGCGCGATCAATCGAGGCTACCAAAGGCGCCTGCTCTCTCTCGTTATCGAGCTCGAAGGCGATGAGCAGGTGGAGCTCAAGTCGTACACCTCTGCCGAGCTGCCTACGCTTAGTCGCGACCAAATTGTTGCAGACCTCGTTGAGTCGGGTCTGTGGACGGCGCTTCGCGTTAGACCGTTTAGTAAAGTGCCTGCGCCCAGCGAGCAACCGGTTGCGCTTTTTATCAACGCAATGGACACAAACCCCCTCGCTGTTGATCCCGCCGTTGTTATCGCCGAGAGAACCGAGGATTTTGCGCGCGGTGTGAACATCCTATCTAGATTACCTACGGGCGAGACATTTTTATGTGTTGATGCGGCGGTTAAGGCGCTCGTTGCAGGTTGTCAGCTAAGCTCTTCTGTTCGCCTAGAGGAGTTTGCAGGGCCACATCCTGCAGGATTAAGTGGCACACATATCCATACTCTATCGCCTGCCGGCATGGCGCGGCAGATAGCCTATATCAATTACCAAGACGTAATCGCAATTGGCAAATTATTTGCGACAGGATTGCTTGATCCGAGTCGAGTGATTTCTCTGGCAGGTCCGGAAGTGACTGCGCCGCGGCTCGTTCGTTCGCGATTGGGTGTTAGTCTCGATGAGCTATGCGCGGGCGAGCTGAAGGGTAACGACAACCGTGTTGTTACCGGGTCAGTGTTAGGCGGTCGCACCGCGGCCGGAAGCGAAGCGTATCTCGGCCGTTACCATTCACAAGTCACGGTTATCAGAGAAGGGCGTGACAGGCCTCTTTTCGGCTACCTGTCGCCAGGCAAAGAACGTCACTCAGTGATGGGTATCTATATAAGTAGTTTTTTCAAGTCAGCCCCTCTGCCCTTGAGTACAAGCACGCAGGGTAGCGATAGGGCGATGGTGCCGATCGGCGCCTATGAGAAAGTCATGCCGCTCGACATTCTGCCGACACAGCTGCTGCGTGCGCTGATTGTAGGGGACATAGAATCGGCTATTAGCCTCGGCGCGCTCGAGCTCGACGAAGAAGATTTGGCGTTATGCAGCTACGTGTGCCCGGGCAAATACGAGTACGGAACCTTGCTGCGCGAGAATCTAACGCGCATCGAAAAAGAAGCCTAGCCGCGAGGCCTGCGCGTGTGCAACTGCAGCTTTGCTGCTAATTACAGTTTGCTCTTAGTGGAATACTGATGGGATTAAGACGAGTACTAGATGACCTCGAGCCGCACTTTAATCAAGGTGGGCGCTTTAGCAAGTTCTATGCATTGTATGAAGCCGTTGACACGATTTTCTACAGTCCGAGTAAAATAACGGTTTCGCAGCCGCATGTGCGCGACGGTATCGACCTCAAACGCGTGATGATTACGGTTTGGATCGCCGCTTTCTTCCCTATGTTTTACGGCATGGCGAACCTTGGTTACCAAGCGAACAGCGCTATCCTGAACCTTGGGCTGACCGGAACGGGCGACTGGCATGAAGTAATCATTTCGCTTATCGCCGGGCATAATCCAGAGAGTCTCTGGGACAATATGATTTATGGCGCGGCGCATTATCTGCCAATCTACTTCGTCGTCTTCATGGCGGGTGGTTTCTGGGAAGTGCTGTTTGCTATTAAGCGTAAACACGAGATCAACGAAGGATTTTTCGTCACGTCGATACTTTTTACCCTCATCGTGCCACCCGATATTCCTCTCTGGCAGGCTGCGCTCGGGATTAGTTTTGGTATCGTAATCGGCAAAGAGGTGTTTGGCGGTACTGGGAAAAACTTCTTGAACCCTGCGCTCACGGCGCGTGCGTTCCTCTATTTTGCTTATGCGCCACAGATGTCCGGCGACTCGGTCTGGACTGCAGTAGACGGATTCAGTGGTGCAACTGCGCTCAGTCAAATGGCGACCGATGGGCTGCCAGTCATTGCCGCAGCGACAGGCGAAGTTCTGACCTGGACCGACGCTTTTTTTGGGCAAATGCAAGGCTCAATAGGTGAGACGTCGACCTTCGCTATTCTCTTAGGCGGAGCGATGCTACTCATCACTCGAATCGCCTCGTGGCGAACCATGCTCGGTGTGTTCATAGGAATGGCTGCGACAGCGACGATGTTCAATTTGATTGGCTCAGACACCAATCCACATTTCGCCACGCCATGGTACTGGCACGCAGTCGTGGGTGGCTTCGCTTTCGGTATGGTTTACATGGCGACGGATCCAGTGTCGTCATCGATGACCAACACGGGCAAGTGGTTTTACGGTGCGCTTATAGGCTTTATGACAATCATTATTCGAGTCGTGAACCCTGCTTACCCAGAGGGAATTATGCTCGCCATCTTGTTCGCCAACCTTTTTGCGCCACTGATCGATTTCAGCGTCATCAGAGCAAACATTAACAGGAGGCGCGCGCGCGGTGTCATCTAAAGATACAGTTACAAAGACTCTAGTCGTTGCATTCTTCTTATGCGTCGTCTGTTCGATTCTCGTGTCCGGCACGGCGGTTATTCTTAAGCCGATGCAGGACGAGAATAGGATTCTCGACCGTAATAAGAACATTCTCAGCGCTGCTGGGCTTTACGATTCAGCTATTCATCCAGACAGCGAGGTCGCGGAGCTATTCAGTCGCTTCACGCCGCGACTCGTAGATATTAATGCTGGACGCTTCCTCGAGGCAGACGAGGCCTTAGCACTCGGTATCGATATCGTTAATTACGATCAGCGTAAAGTCATTACTGACCCTGCGTTGTCGGAAGCGCTAACGAGTGAGGAAGATCTCGCCGACGTTAAACGGCGCGCTCTTTACCAGATGGTTTACCTGATGGAAGGTAATTCGGAGGACGAACTCGACACGATCGTGCTGCCGGTTAGCGGCTATGGCTTATGGGGCATTCTCTACGGTTTCATGGCTCTCGAAGGCGACGCTAATACCGTGAAAGGGCTCGCCTTTTACGAGCTAAAAGAGACGCCTGGGCTTGGCGCAGAGGTTCGTAACCCGCGTTGGACAGCCCTGTGGCCGGGTAAAAAAGTGTATGCCGAAGATGGTGGCGTTGGCCTAACCGTCGTGAAAGGCGCGGGCACAGGCGACTATGAAATAGATGGTCTGTCTGGCGCGACGTTAACGAGTCGTGGTGTGGCCAATCTTGTGCAGTACTGGCTTGGCGATGATGCATTTGGGCCGCTGCTCAAGCAATTGGGCGGCATGCAGAATCAAGCTATTGCGGTTTTAGGCAACGATTAGTGCGGCAAGTAACGCGCTAAGTAGTGCGGTAAATAGCCGGATTTAGCCGGCTGTACCGAGATTTTAATGAGATTACGCAGCGATACGCTGAGGGGAATGGGAAACTAAATGACGAGCGCTAAAGAAGTCGTCTTTAAACCTTTATTTGATAATAATCCGATCGCTCTACAGATACTTGGTGTTTGTTCGGCGCTGGCGGTGACCACGCAGTTGAGCGTAACGCTGGTGATGTGTATCGCCCTGACAAGCGTTACTGCGTTTTCTAATCTGTTTATTTCTATGATTCGCAACTACATGCCTTCGAGCATCCGGATCATCGTGCAGATGACGATCATAGCGTCACTGGTTATTGCGGTAGATCAGTTTTTGCAGGCCTTTGCTTATGAGATCAGCAAGAGCCTCAGTGTGTTCGTTGGACTCATTATTACTAACTGCATCGTGATGGGACGTGCCGAAGCGTTTGCGATGAAGAATCCGCCTGTCCTCAGTTTTCTCGACGGCATCGGCAATGGTTGGGCTATAGCGTTGTGCTTATCGTCGTGGCTGTCTTTCGCGAGCTATTAGGATCAGGCTCGCTTCTGGGCTACGAAATTTTGCCGTTAGTCGGTAACGGTGGGTGGTATCAGGGTAATGGCTTAATGCTTTTGGCCCCTAGCGCATTCTTTATTATTGGCTTGTTTGTTTGGGTGTTGAGAAGCGTGAAAACTGAACAGGTAGAAAACGCAGAGTTTCGTATTGCCCCGCATGCTTCTCACTCTCATGAAGGAGCATTTTAGATGGAAGCTTTGCTCAGTTTGTTTGTGAAAGCTGTTTTCATCGAGAATATGGCTCTCCAGATGTTCCTTGGCATGTGTACCTTTCTCGCCGTATCGAAAAAAGTCGAGACTGCGATTGGCCTCGGCGTCGCGGTTGTTGTGGTTCAGGTCATCACAGTGCCGGTTAATAATTTGATTTTCAATTTACTGCTGCGCGAAGGGGCGCTCAGTTGGATGGGGCTTCCCGATCTGTCTTTAGACTTTCTTGGCTTCCTCTGTTACATCGGCGTCATCGCCGCGATGGTGCAGATACTCGAAATGTTTCTCGATAAATTCGTCCCAGCACTCTACAGCGCCCTCGGGGTGTTCTTGCCATTGATCACGGTTAACTGCGCGATTTTGGGCGCGACGCTGTTTATGGTTGAGCGTGATTACACCTTTCCGGAAAGTGTCGCCTTCGGGCTCGGGTCTGGATTCGGGTGGGCGCTAGCTATTGTTGCGCTCGCGGGTATTCGGGAAAAGCTCAAGTACAGCGACGTGCCGGAAGGATTACGCGGACTAGGTATCACTTTCATTACTGTCGGGCTCATGTCTCTCGGCTTTATGTCTCTAAGCGGTGTATCGCTGTAANCACANTTGTCGATTCGGGGCGAGCTAAAACCTTGGTCGCTGCGTACTANTCATTGATAAAGTAACTCATTAAGCGAAGCTAAAATGGTCGATTTTGCAACAATTATAGGTGGGGTGGCGTTGTTCACCGTTGTGGTGATGCTGCTCGTGTCGCTTATCCTCGTCGCGCGTGCGCGTCTCGTCAGCAGTGGCGACGTGCAAATAGAAATCAATGGTGACCCTGAGCGTACGCTCACTGTGCCGGCAGGTGGCAAACTTCTCAACACGCTCGCCGATGCTGGAATATTTCTTTCCTCAGCCTGTGGTGGCGGCGGGACTTGTGCTCAGTGTAAATGCCAGATCGTGGATGGCGGCGGCTCGATGCT
>JGI20153J14295_10001621_pt1 | contig 17089 bp, 11 predicted proteins | sample COG_03_FD_14295 | JGI IMG/M metagenome (IMG submission 14295) | reverse complement strand
CGTCTAGCAAACAATTCTGTAGCATATACAGAGAAGCCTGACTTCGAAGCCTTCTTAACCGAGATGAAGAATCTATATGAGTCTAAGTCTGGTGAGCGTGGGTTGTTCAGTCGCGTAGCGGCACAGAAAATTGCAGGTCGTAATGGTCGTCGTGACCCTGAGCATGATTTTGGTACTAACCCTTGTTCCGAGATTATTCTACGAAGCAACGAGTTTTGTAACTTGTCAGAAGTAGTTGTACGAGCAGACGACACGTTAGAAACATTAAAAGAAAAAGTACGCAAAGCAACAATCATTGGTACACTACAGTCTACTTTAACAGACTTTAGATATCTGCGAGTGCGTTGGAAGCGTAACACTGAAGAAGAAGCATTGTTGGGAGTAAGTCTAACAGGTATCATGGATCATGCAGTCCTAGGAAACCCTGACTCAGACATACTGCCAGAATGGCTAGAGGAGATGAGAGATGTTAGTATTGAAACAAATAAAGAATGGGCTGAAAGGCTTGGTGTTAATCAGTCTGTCGCTATTACGTGTGTTAAGCCATCTGGTACTGTGTCTCAGCTTGTTGATAGTGCTTCCGGTATACATCCTCGCTTCTCTAAGCATTACATTCGGAGAGTACGTTCAGACAAAAAAGACCCACTTGCTCTCTATATGGAACAAGCAGGGTTTCCCATGGAACAAGATGTAATGTCTCCTACTTCTGTAGTCTTTAGCTTTCCTGTTAAGTCTCCAGAAGCAAGTACTTGTGTACGAGANGTAGGTGCAATGCATCAGCTAAGGTTATGGAAAGCTTATCAGAATCACTGGTGTGAGCACAAACCGAGTGTGACTGTATACTATACTGATAGTGAATACTTGCAAGTATCACAGTGGATTTGGGATAATTTTGATCTATGTTCTGGTATTAGTTTGCTTCCGACAAGTGATCACACTTATCAGCAAGCTCCATACGAAGATATAAATGAAGAAGAGTACCAAAAGCTTGTGGCGGCTATGCCACAAAATGTAAACTGGGAAGATTTAGCTCAGTTTGAGAAAGAAGATAACACAACTGGATCTCAAGAACTTGCCTGTGTTGGCGGTGCTTGTGAGATCGTATAAGGAATAAACAAATGAGTGAACAGCAACAAGAACAAGACTTTCGCTTTTCAAGCGAGTTAAGTTATATGGGTATGCTCGACGATTTCGCAAAGAATAACGTAGAGCAAAATAGTAGAGTAGAAAACTTTGGAAGCAATATATGGTTTCCAGATATTACAGGCTCTTTTCCTAACTTTGGTAATTCGGAGTTTAGTAGAGCAGTAGCTAAAGATGAGGCACTGTATGTTAATGAAGAAAGTCCTGAAGTACAGCTCTTTAATAGAGACGGTGTAACAGATATACGAGTAAACATAGATGAAGGAAATATTATAACTGACCTTCCCTTTATAATCTGTAAGTATACTCTAGCTTTTGAAAACATTTGTACTCGCCAAAATACTAAACCTGGAGTTATTCAGTTTAATCTAGGAGTATTATGGGCTACCGAAGAACAAGTCGAAGAAATAGCAGATATGTTAGGAAAACAGATTAACTTTCCCATACATCCATAAACAACAAAGCCCCTTAATCGGGGCTTTTTTGTATGTCTGTAAACATCTGTCTTAACTTACCTACTCTCAATTTCGTAAGATTACCAAGTTTTCGACTACCTTTCTCTCTTTCTCAGGCAAATTATCTACATAAGGTAACAGCCTATCAAAACAACATCCAAAAGTCTCTCTAACACTAGCATTCTCAGAGTATAAGTGGCTAAGATAATTCAATACAGGTGCATCATGACCTAGGGCGGCATAGGATAATATATCTCTACCACCCATACACGTACCTAGTGTAGGATCGTCTCTGTGGTTCATGTATCTAGGCATATAAAGAATTTTTTTACCCAATAGAAAGTTACTATCAGAGGTAGGTACCTTTTTCCACTTATTAGGATTAATAATAAAAATAGACATATCTACAACCCCGTCATGTAAACGACTCTTTATAAGATTATAGTTTGTTCTCCATTTAGGGTGATCAGAGAAAACAGCTTCTCTGCTCATAGCGAGGTGATGTTTTTCTAGCTTTTCATCAGGAGGTAGGTCGCCTTCTTTTATGTTAAGAACTATTCCACCTGTTACAACCATAGTTAAGCCTTTGGCATGTTTAAAAGCTGTAGGTAGTCGACCACCTTCTTCTAGGTCTACGACTTTATACTCTGCGTCTGGCATATTCTTTTTTATAGAATCTACGGTGAGAGAAGTGAAATTATTTTTGTTTAATACGAGATAGAACATGGGGCGTTGATTTCCAAAAATTAAAAAAGTAGTCTATGCGTTCTTGCGGGTTATCTATAAAATAAGGGACTAAACCTGAATACTTAGCAGATAATAGTCTTTGAAGTTTTTCTATACTGGGAGTTTCATCTACCATTATTGCTCTATAAATAGATTTATACGTGGTGTAGGGAGAATCTGGTTTGTCAAATAAATATAGTGTCTTTCCTTTTGTAAGTGCTAAGATACCCATCTCGGAATTAGCGCAGCATCCCACAATATCTGCCTCTTCTAACAGTCTATGACCAGATAACTTCTTTGCTAATACCTTGTCTCTTCCGAACTCAGACTTTAAGTATGCTACCATTCCAGGGGCGGTTAGTGGGTGACACTTAAGTACTGCTCCCTGTGCTACAGCTCTTTTTGTCTTTTCAAAATCCAGAACTTTGTCCAAGATATTAGTACCAGGAAGGAAAATAACAAATTTATGTTTTTTCTGTTTTCTTTTGCTAAGTTTATACTTGTCCTGACTATTATTTTTCAATTCATTAAAAATAGCCATACCTTCCTCAGTAACAGGTTCTCTAGCAGCTAGTTCCATAGTACGGTGGCATTTTTCTACACAGGCAACCCTGATCATTAAACACTTGGAAAATACATCAGTATATGTATAACCTAAAATATTTTCTTCGTCTATATCATACCATATATCATACTCCAGAGGAGTAAACCAGTTACCAGTTTTAGGCAGTAGGTGTCTTAGCTTAGCAACTTCATCATTTTCATCTGAGCGCATTATATTCCCAGACTTGAAAAAGTGTGCCGCAGCATTCCCTAGCTCTTCGTTATCTGCTAGCTTTTTAAGGGGCATCTTGCAAAGCCTCTATGTCGGCTTCTAGGTCTTCCATGCGCTCTTCCATTTCTACGAAGTGCTCCATGACGATTTCTAATGTTGTTTCTAATTTATGATTTAATTCTTTAACGGTTATTCCGTCCATTGTGATCCATCCCAATATCGTGAGTTGTGTGCAGACGCAGAAGAAACTTCTGTTTCTACCCCTGTGCTTGTGACACGCTCGTAAACAACTGTATTTGTTCCAAACGTAGTGGTTGTAGACCTCGAAGTACCTTTAGACGTATCAAACGTAGTGGTACGAGAGGTTGTGGTAGTTCTTGCAGTTCCATATATTGTAGAAAATGCAGTAGTCGTACTTACAGTAGTTATGTTAGAAGTATTAAACACTGTAGTAAACGTTGTGGTACTACTTCTACTTGTAGTATCCGAAGTATCGAAAGTAGTAGTAGTTGACTTTTGCGTAGTAATATTTGTATTAAATACGGTTACAAATGCACTAGAAGTTGTTCTACTAGTAGAAGCCGTGGTATCAAAGGCAGTAGTAGTACTTTTAGTAGTTCCTCTGTTTGTAGCAGTATTAAATACAGAGGTAGTACTCCTAGAGGTGCCATCAGATGTATCAAAAGTAGTAGTGTAAGCACTTGTTGTACTACGGCTGGTACCTCTACTGCTATCAAATACAGTGGTAGTATCAAAGTTTGTAGTACGAGAAGTAGCTGTCGAATACGCGGTAGTAGTCGACTTAGTAGTAACATTACTAGTATTGAATGTTGTTGTGTAAGCGCACCCTGTTTCGTTAGTAGTAATTCTGCTAGTTCCGAAAGTAGTAGTAGTACTTTTACTAGTACTAAATACAGTTGTCGTTACAAAAGCAGTAGTAGTACTTTTACTTGTAATATTATTAGTTGCAAAAGTAGTAGTGTAAGCACTGGTAGTACTATGGCTCGTTCCTCTACTTGTTGCAAAGGTCGTGGTAAATGTACTAGTAGTGCTCTTGCTCGTGGCCGTATTAAATGTAGTCGTTGTGGCTTTACTAGTTATATTGCTCGTTCCAAAAGTAGTTGTAAATGCCGTAGTATATGTAGACACTGTAGAATTGCTAGTATTGAAAGTAGTTGTAAATGTTGTAGAAGTCGTCTTACTTGTTGCGGTCGCAAACGTAGTAGTAAAGGCAGTAGTTGTACTTTTACTAGTATTAAATGTAGTGGTGAATGACGTAGTGTACGCAGTAGTAGTGCTCAAAGTAGTATTTGTGTTGAAAGCACTAGTAGTCGCCCTACTTGTAGAAGTAAGGAAAGTGGTTGTAAAAGTAGTCGTAGTACTTATACTAGTATTAAATATTGTGGAAAACGCAGTTGTATACGTAGTAGTGGTACTCTTACTTGTTGCCGTATTAAACGTTGTAGTAGTACTTCTGTTAGTCGCAAATGTAGTCGTAAACGTAGTAGTATATGTGCTAGTAGTACTACGACTAGTTGTTGTATTGAATGAGGTAGTTGTCCCTCTACTAGTACCTGTTGCTCGGTTTGTATTATAAACAGTGGTGGTACTTTTTGATGTCAAAAAAGCAGTTGTTGTATTAAACGCGGTAGTAGTTCCTCTGCTCGTACCTGTAGCAAAAGCAGTCGTGGTACTTCTACTAGTACCTGTTCCTCTACTTGTGGCAAAAGCAGTGGTAGTTCCTCTGCTTGTACCAGTACCCCGAGAAGTAGTGTAAGTAGTTGTTGTCCCTCTGCTCGTACCTGTTCCTCGATTCGTATTATAAACCGTGGTGGTTCCTCTACTAGTTCCTGTTCCGAAAGCGGTAGTTGTGCCAAAAGTAGTAGTACGGCTTGTAGCAGTGCCAAAAGACGTAGTAGTACTATAGGCAGTAGTTGTTCCTCTGCTCGTACCTGTAACAAATGCGGTAGTTGTAGTATATGCAGTAGTCGTGCTCCGATTGGTACCAAAAGTAGTAGTTCTAGAGGTTTGCGTAGTACGGTTTGTAGCTGTGCCAAAAGAGGTGGTCGTAGTATATGCAGTAGTAGTACCTCTGCTAGTACCAAAAGTAGTAGTTCTAGAGGTTTGCGTAGTACGACTAGTAGCTGTACCGAACGACGTAGTAGTACCAAACGTAGTAGTACGACTTGTAGCAGTAGACCTGGACTCTCCTGTACTACGAGATTCTGCCGTACTACGGCTCGTGTCAAAAGTGGTAGTTCTGCCCGTATTGAAACCAGTAACAGTTCCGAAATAGGTAGTCCAATAAGTAGTATATGAGGTGGTTGTCGCTCTACTAGTACCAGGGTAAGTTCTCACAGAGAACGAAGTAGTTTGAGATGTAGTTTCCCAATACTGAGTAACACGATAAGTGTTCCTACTCTGGCTACCCCTACTATAGTAGTAAGTAACGTAAAAAGTACCTATATTCGTTTGAGCCAAAAATGTAGTTGTACGACTAGTGCTAACGTCAACGACAGTTACGAAAGAAGTAGTAGTACTTCTACTAGTACCTCTGCTAGTTCCTAGTCCCGTTTCTGTAGTACGACTAGTTCCCAGAGTAGTGGTACGGCTTGTAGCAAACGTAGTGCTAGTGCTGTACGCAGTAGTAGTGCTATAGGCAGTAGTTGTTCCGAAAGTAGTAGTACGACTAGTGTTAGTTCCTCTCGAAGTAGTAGTGCCAAACGTAGTAGTAGTACCGAAAGTAGTTCCTCTGCTCGTAGAGAAACTAGTAGTAGTACCTCTTGATTCAGCTGTACCTCTCGAAGTAGTAGTACCAAACGTAGTAGTAGTACCGAAAGTAGTTCCTCTGCTCGTATTGAAAGTAGTAGTAGTACTTCTTGATTCAGCTGTACCTCTCGAAGTAGTAGTACCAAAGGAAGTAGTAGTAGTTCTTGACTCTCCTGTAGACCTAGAAGTGGTTGTTCCGAAAGTAGTAGTACGACTAGTGTTAGTAGTTCTGCTAGTTGTCGTTGTGAAAGAGGTAGTCGTACCTTTACTGGTAGTAAAGGTAGTAGTTGTGCTAAAGGATGTCGTTGTACCTTTACTCGTCAAAAAAGCAGTGCTAGTTGTGTAAGCAGTAGTAGTACCTCTCGAGGTTCCAAAAGTAGTAGTTGTACCAAACGCAGTTGTAGTAGCCTTGGTAGTAGTAGTATTAAAGGCTGTAGTTGTGCCTCTACTAGTACCAGTAGACCTAGAAGTTGTAAAAGTAGTAGTTGTATCTTTACTAGTCGTAAATGTTGTAGTAGTATTAAAGGCTGTAGTTGTGCCTCTACTAGTACCTGTAGCAAAAGCAGTAGTAGTACTTTTATCTGTAATTCTATTAGTGCTTCTACTTGTTCCAAACGTGGTCGTTGTATCCCTTGTGGTAGCAGTATTAAATACAGTAGTTGTACCTTTACTGGTTACACGAGAAGTTCCTCTACTTGTGTCATAGACAGAAGCAGTGCTCCTACTTGTACTCTTTGATGTATTTGTATTAAATACGGTGGTTGTACTACGAGTGGTTCCAGTTAAGAAAGTAGTTGTAGTACTTCTGCTAGTACCTCGACTTGTGCCTCGGCTAGTATTATAAACTGTAGTTGTATCTTTGCTAGTGCCTCTTGAAGTCTGAGTATTAAATACACTCGTAGTATCTCTAGAAGTGCTTCTAGCTGTGTTAAAAGTAGTAGTGGTAGTTACGTCCGTAGACCTACTAGTACCTCTAGAGGTATTATATGTAGTAGTATACGTGGTAGTAGTACTGCGGCTTGTTGCAGTATTAAAAGTGGTAGTAGTAGAAATAGTCGTAGTTCTACTAGTATTAAATGTAGTAGTATAATTGGTAGTGGTTGCTACAGTTGTGGCACGCGAAGTATTATACGTAGTTGTATAAGTAGTGGTAGTAGCCCTACTAGTTCCTGTTCCGATACTTGTATTGAAAGTGGTAGTTGTACTTTTAGTAGTATCAAAATTAGTTGTATAAGTAGTAGTAGTGTTTACAATAGTAGTTTTACTAGTATTGTACGTGGTAGTATAGTCTGTGACAGTCGACTTTGTAGTTGTAGTATTAAAAGTCGTAGTAAATACAGTATTAGTTGTAGCAATAGTAGCAAATGTGGTAGTAAATGCAGTTGTAGTCGCTTTCGTAGTACCTCTGCTAGTAGCAAAAGTAGTAGTAAATGCGGTAGTAGTTGCCTTACTTGTAGCTGTGTTAAAGGTAGTAGTATAGGCAGTTGTAGTAGCTTTACTTGTTCCAAACGTGGTATTAAACGTGGTAGTAGTACTTACTGTTGTACCTCTGCTTGTGTCATACGTACTGACATAAGTAGTAGTTGTACTTTTTGAAGTTGCAAAAGTAGTGGTAAACGCAGTAGTAGTGCTTCTAGAAGTAGCGTTGGAAGTATCGTAATTAGTAGTGTAGGTACTAGTAGTACTACGAGAAGTTGTAGTATTTGTATCGAAAGAGGTACTAGTACCAAAAGCAGTTGTTCTACTTGTTGCAAAAGTAGTAGTAAATGCGGTAGATGTGCTGGCAGAAGTTTGGGTGCTTCTAGAAGTATTATAAATAGCATTCCATACAGTGCTCAGACTTCCATCTGTAACTTTCTGTACGACATAGTTTACAAACCGCAACGTTCCCGCTGCAGCTTTAACTACTATTTGCTCTGGTTCTTGTACTGCGGAACCATTCCAAACCTTAATAGCCATCTTAGACTACATACCAAACATAACCTACGGGCTTATCCGTTCCGTCTGATGCTTGAGGAGTGGTTCCTGTAATTTCAGAAGTTTTATTCACCCAGACAATAGAGTTGGCTCCGTCTTTCATATACATACGACCATCCGCAGTATTGATAGCAACTTCGCCTAACTCCAGTTGTCCAGAAGTAGGAACAGCGCCCGCTGTAGACGAACGCTTTAGTTTAATCGTTTGTGCCATTTGGCTCTCCTATAATCTGCGTATGTACGCTAGAGATTCGGTTTTATTTAGAATGATCCGCCATCAATAGTCCCTGTATAAACAGAGTTGAAATTTGCGGCAGTTAATAGTACGGAAGTTGCACTTCCATCGCTTACAGTCCAGTTATCATTTGTTTCATTCCAAAGAAGCGATACATTTGTCGCAGTTCCTCGTTCAACTTCGATACCAGCATTTGCAGAAGGAGTACCTGCTTCATCTTTGTTAAGTACCATGATGTTATCACCAATGGCAACAGTAGTAGAATCAACAGTAGTTGTAGTACCTTCAACTGTAAGATTACCCGTAATTGTAGCATTACCAGCAACCGAGATATTTGTAGAAGTAATGTCATCAGAAGTTAGAGTACCGTCTACCTGAACATTATTGAATGTTACATTAGAGTTGGTAGCAACTGCCTGACCAATAGAGATTGCTCCGTTTGATACACCAACACCCGTACCTCCAGAAATATGTGCACGTACTTCACTAGCACTTGGGCCTGTATAAGTAATTACACCCGTAGAGTTATTGTAAGATAAAGAACCGTCTCCGCCTGAATCTGTAACAGAGATTGCTCCTCGAGCATCGCTGTCTGCATACTGTGCGGCTGCAGTAAGGACTAGTTTACCGTCAGCTCCGTCTGCAACAGTAATATTACCATGTCCAGCGTGCTTAAGAATAGTATCTACACGAGTATCTGTTCTTGCATCTGTATAATAAAGATTGCTTGAACCTTCACTAATATCATCCGTACCTAGAGTTACTGCTCCGGTTGCGCTGTTAACACTTGTTACAGCTGATGCCGCCTGAGTGAAAGAAAGAACACCTGTTGATGAATTATAACTTAAATCACCAGTTGCACTAATAGCACCTCGTGCTCTAGCAGTTGTATGATAAAGGTTGGTTGAGCCTTCAGTTATATCATCGGTGTCGTGGTTACTAACATCACTAACTGTACCAGTTACATTACCAGTTACATTACCTGTTAAAGCTGCTGTAATTGTACCCGCTGAAAAGTTTCCTGAGCCATCTCGAACTACGAGTTTACTTGCAGTGTTAGCACTTGCCGCACCATCAATGATACCAGTATAATACTGACCACCAATAGCAACAGGGCCTGTTGTGCCGTCTGGGTGTCCGATAAATAGCTTATTACTATCCGACTTACCTGAATAGGCTAGTTCACCTGCCGAAAGGCTTGAGGGAGTTGTAGTACTTGTACTACGTTTGATTTGAATTGTTTGAGCCATTTAAAGTCTCCGGGATTAGCCTTAAAAGGCTCCTGCGTCAAGCGTATCTGAATCATCGTCAGCTGAACCTACGATTATAGGTACCCACTGATATACTCCATTGCTTGTCTCGCGATATATTTTATATTGATTGTCGTCCGTATCATACCATGTATCTCCTTCATTTACTTGAGATCCTGTTGGTGTGTTATCTTGTTGAAAATTTTGTCCTGCTAATTCTTCTATAGCGTCCTGTACATTACTAGCAGATAAACCTGAAACTGAAGAAATACCCATAGCAGATGCAACGGTACTGGCAATAGCTATACCTGCTGCTGTAATAGTTGTTGTTTCCTCTGTAACTTCTACGCCATTTTGTACTGGTGTTGCCGTAATTGTAATTGCCATTATCGAGTAACCTCCTGAGTCAAATCTACAGTACCTTGTATAATTCTTGTTACTGACGCATTATTAGCAGTGAAAATCTCTAAATCGTAAACATATGTTCCGGCTACTAGAGGAGTACTCACTGAATTTGCTAAGGATAGCGTTATTGTTCCAGAGGAAGGATTGGCTATGTTACAAGTAAAATTAGCTGTAACAGAGGTAGCTGTCTTTGAAGTTCTCATTTGAGCACGCGCAGAATAGCCTGTCAGGTCTTTAGCTGATCCATCTTCTTTGACTGTAAAGTTAATGGCAAAGTCGGAACCTTGGTCAATAACTAGGTTGTAGCGGGCTGCACTCATTTGATTTCCTCCATTACAGAATTATAGCTAACTTGGGTTGTTATGTCAAGAATTATTTTTTTGGTGGTGTTATAATAATATCTAAAGAAAAGATCTTATCCACTTTTCTTTAGAATATTGATCTAGTAGTAAGTCTTTATAGATAATCGGTAGCTCTAATAAAGAACTTCGTTCCCTTTTTACGTATTTTAGTGTTTTTTCTTTTAATTCATCTACACTGTAGATTTGCGGAAAAGTTTTTTGTACAGACACTTCTGTAGTTTTATCTACCAAGAATAAATCACTTGACATAGTGTGATAGTAAGAAAGGTTCCCTTTTTGATGCTCTGCTAGCAGTTGGTATGAGTACAGGTGGTCTTCTCCTACCGCTATATTTTCGTCCATTTTTATTAGTGCTGATTTTTTACTTTGTAAAATAATAAAGTCTACAGAGTTGGGTAAATCTTCCGAAAACATTTTTGCCTCTCCTGGTCCTGCAGTACCGTTGTGAGCAGGAACTAAGCTAATACCCCATACTCCTGCATAAAAACCTTTGTTTAAAGATATTAAATGCCCTTTTATATTGGGGTCACGATCTAGAACATCTATAGGTATTGTTCCAAGTACATCGATATTGGGAACTCTTTTTATATGGTCTGCTAAAGATTCTAAGTAGGTGGGATATAATATATCATCTCCATCAATTTGACTTATAAAGTCGCAGTCAGAGGATAAAAATAAGTCTAAACAAGAGTTTTTGCCTTTACCAGGCTTACCATTACTCTCAGTTCTAACTACAGGCAAAGGTATCTCTAGCTTTAAGACTTCTTGAAAATAAGAGTCTTTTAAACAATTAACTACTATAACGGGTGACAGTGTTACACCTTTTACAGGACGTATTTCTTTCAAGTTATTAACAAGTCTCGCAAGCCTAGTAGTACAGCTACTAGTGAGTATACATAACATTATTTTCATATTTAAGTACTAAAGAAAAAAGTTTGAAAAAGCCTACCATTGTACTTAGTTTCACCAAACCCAGGTACAACACTGCGATGATAATAACTACCCTTATAAAGAACTAAACGGTTAAACACATTGCCTGCTTCTGCTATAATCTCCCACTCGCTCTGTTTATTTTTTTCTTCGTTAAAGTCTAAAAGACCCTCATGGTGCTGAAAAATACCGGTTTCTTTATGTCTGTAGATAGCTGTGCCCGAGTTGAGAGGTGCGTTAGGGGTTAAGTACACAACTGCAGCCCATTCTGTTTGATCATGGTGTACCCAAGTTTTACTGTCTTTGGTTGTGTACTGAAATGCAGTATTATACTCTTCAGGCCAATGCGTTATTTTTTCTCCTATTATTTTTTCAAAAGATGCTTTTATAGAGTCTCTATATGCACCTGTACAAGAAGCTGTTCGCATACCGGGATAGTTGCCTTGAACACAAAAATCCCAGCTTAATGCTACCTTTCTAACATCATGTGGATCTTGGTAAAAATTATCACTGATTATAAACATTTACTATTTTCCTAATTTTAATTTTTTACTATTATAACACCAGACACTTTATGTGTCAACTTTTATTTTTTTGAAGGGTTTATAGCTGACCTATGCGCACTCTTAAGGTGCTACCTTGATAGACCTCTATTCTGCCATTAGTACCGTCCATTTTTATACTACCACTGGCGCCAGGAGCTGATACTCGTGCATATTCTGTAAAAGTATTGCCGCTACCACTATATCTAAAGGCTCGATCAGTAGGAATATGCCAGTAAACATCGCCTGCAAGTGCAGGGGACTTCACTGCCTCAATAGTGCTTTTCTTAGTAGCATCAGTTGCTGGAGATGTACCTGTTGTATGGAAAGCAATAGTTGCTCCTGCAGATCCTGTAGCACCCGTAGCACCTTGAGCACCTACGTTACCTTGAGCACCTGTATGACCTTGAGGACCTTGAGCACCTACATTACCTTGAGCACCTACGGCACCTTGAGCACCTTGGAAACCCGTAGCACCTTGAGCACCCGTAGCACCTTGAGCACCTACGTTACCTTGAGCACCCGTAGCACCTTGAGCACCTTGAGCACCTACGTTACCTTGGGCACCTACGGCACCTTGAGCACCTTGAGCACCCGTAGCACCTTGAGCACCTACGTTACCTTGAGCACCTGTATTACCTTGAGCACCCGTAGCACCCTGAGCACCTGTATCACCTTGAGCACCCGTATCACCCTGAGCACCCGTAGCACCTTGAGAACCTGTATTACCTTGAGCACCTGTATTACCTTGAGCACCCGTAGCACCTTGAGAACCCGTAGTACCTTGTGCTCCTACATTACCTTGAGGTCCGTTGTTACCTTGAGCACCTACGGCACCTTGAGCACCTGTAGTACCTTGAGCACCTGCTGCACCTTGAGGACCTTGAGCACCTGGGTTTCCTGAAAGACCTTGAGGACCTTGAGCACCCTGATCTCCTACAGGACCTTGAGCACCTAAGGTTAAAAAAGCAGAGTAATTTGCAAAACTTTTTGCTTTTATGTTTGAAGATTGAGCTTCCTGTGCATAAATTTGATGAGTAATATTGGTAACACCTCCTGGAACTCCAGTGGCTAAGCCATACCAAAGATATGTTCCTCCAACAGTTGCAAAAGTAGCACTAACACTCTGTTTGCCTTTAGGAGTCATATTATTATAGTTAACAACTTCATACCAATCATCAGAAGTACCCGGCGTCTGGTTAGTAGAGCTATCTGCACCTCCCCAAATCCAGACTTTACTGGAATAATATGATAGATCTCCTTCATCGTAGCTAGTAGCACTGGTCCAGTTGCTAGGATTTGAGGGTGCTGCAACATATTCGCTGCTATTAGAGTCTAAGTATCCTTTGACAGCATTTGTATAGTACGGAAATACTGTTTCCCCTGTACTTCCCACACTGCCTTGCAAACCGGCACCACCCTGAGGCCCAGTAATACCTTGAGCACCTGTAGCACCTTGAGCACCTGCTGCACCTCCCGCACCTTGGGGTCCTGCCGCACCTACGTTACCTTGAATACCTTGGGCACCTACGGCACCTTGAGCACCTGTATCGCCCTGAGCACCCGTAGCACCTTGAGCACCTGTATCACCTTGAGCACCTGTATCACCTTGAGTACCCGTAGCACCTTGAGCACCTGTATCACCTTGAGCACCTGTATCACCTTGAGCACCAGCCTCACCTACGTTACCTTGAACACCTTGAGCACCTGTGGCACCTTGATTACCTTGAGGACCTAAGCCACCTACGTTACCTTGAACACCTTGAGAGCCTTCTGCACCTTGAGCACCTTGAGGACCTAAGCCACCTACGTTACCTTGAACACCTTGAGGACCAATTTCACCTTGAGCACCTTGAGGACCTACGTTACCTGGGTTACCTTGAACACCTTGAGCACCTACGGCACCTTGACCGCCTTGGGGACCTACGTTACCTGGGTTACCTTGAATACCTTGAGCACCTGTGGTACCTTGACCGCCTTGGGGACCTTGAGGACCTTGAGGAGAAACACTAAAAGTCTGTGTGCGTGCAAAAGCTAACTCGTTTCCTAAACTATCATTAACAACTATATTTATAACTACACTACCAGATGCTCCATTTATAGCAGTTATAGGCCCTAAAGTGTAGAAATCAGATCCTGTTGTTGTACTGCCAAGAGTAACATTGCTAGGGGTTACGCTGGAAACCCTAAAAGAGGGTAAAGCGTAAGGGGTTGAATCATCGTAAGGTATTTGTGTACCTGCGATATTAAGAGTAAGTGTAGTTCCTGTATTTGAAAAGTCTAAAGAGCCTCCAGAAGTAGCAATACTAACATTCTCATTGGTTAAATTTATATTTATAGCATCTAAGGCTCCGTTAGAGGTTCCTTGTATTCCTCCTGTGGCGCTTGAAGGTTCATATGCTGAAAATATTTGTCTGCTTGCTGCATTGCTTGGAGCAACATTTACAGCATACCGAATCCAGTAATAGTTTGTTGTGGTTCCCTCTCCGATTACAGGATCGGTATAAGTATTACCTTGAGAAGTGCCTATAAGATTCAAGGAGCTATGTCCTCTATCGTTTACGGACGCTTTCCAGATTTCTGTAGTATAGGTAGCTGGGTTAAAGTTTGAAGCATTAACCCAGTTTAACTCAACACCTCCTCTGCTAGTAGTAGTTGCTGTAAGACTATTTGCATTTGGACCAGTAGGAGTTCCTACGGGTGCAGTTACAGGCGCGGGTGCAGATACAAACGTACCTTCTGAAACTTCAACAGTATCAATTAAATATGCACTATCTTCATGCTCTTCAGCAGTTACTTGAACTAAACAATTTGCGTTAATACTTAAATTAGTAATGCGGTAAATTTTATTCGTCCACCCAAAACGAGGGTATGTTATACGAATAAGATCACCTGCTAGTAACAAAACACCTCTTGGAGCTAGGGTAAAGTTGACCTTTACAGACGCTCTAGATTCATCTAGATACTGTTTTGCATTCATTCTAGCGTTAAAATAGTTGGTAACATAAGGGGCTTTTACACTTCCTTTTTTAGGAACCATTCTATCTTCTTTCAGATATTTAGAGTTAAACATCATTATGCTACGACCTTCGAATCTGTTTTGAGGGTCGTTAATTCCTACATCTACTTGGTTGTAAGTACCTTTTTGTCCGGCATCTTGTACATCTATTTTTCCAATGATATCGCTTTCATTTATGTCTTCTATAGTATAGGTTTCGCTTCCAACTGTAAATGTGGTAGGGCTTTCTGCTCCCTTTTTCAAAGCTAACGAATATTTACCCGCAGAGTATCTTAACATTCCATTAAAATGCCCTAACATACTATTAATATTGCTAAATATTGACTTAGAAGTATCAAGAGTAACATTTGTTTGATGACGAGTAACGTGTCTTTGGTTCTGCGACTCCCAGCCTAAGTATCTCCAATATTTAACATCATCAGAGTCGTATAAACTATAGCCATTAGTGTACCCTGTAGAAGAGTATGTTTTGACAACAGGATCACCTTCAAAGGTATGTCTATTGTGATAAGTTGCGTCAGAGTTTCTGTTTATATCTACAGCCAGAGTGCTTGACCCTGAACCGGAAACTTTAGTAATTGTTAAAGAAGTTTTAAAATTAGGACTACCCGAAGCTGCTGGCGTAGATACAGTACTTGCGCTACCACTATGCTCATAAAGTCTTCCATTATGGTAGTATAAATCTTCATCAGCAAATACCTTCCAATCTGCCCATCTTGTTACGATTTTGCCTAAAACATTTTCAAAAACGACACTACGTCTAGTATTGCCATCTATAGTAATAGGGCTTCCTACGCTCTTTACTGTACCTTGCCATGCCGTTCCATAAGAGGAAGATGAAGTTGCATATTTATACACATCTCCTACAACAGGCTCGCTTGAGCCTACAAAAAGAGTTACATCAGAGTTAGTGTCACAAGCTCTTGCTGTTTCGAAAAAGCTATCTGCATCCAGATCTTGGTCTAAAGAAAGATTTCTTCCATATCTATCACTTTGCATATAGTCTAAGAGCTGCATTGCAGGGTTGTTGGTAACTCTTAAATCACCTCCCTTAGAACCTATAATACTATAAGTATCCCCTTGCTTAGGCAAAAACTCAAAAGGAGAGTCTAGTAGTGCAACTCTATTACTACCTTGATAGTCTACTATGTTTCTTCGCTGAGTTCTTAATTCTCCTCCGGAAAGAGTCGTAGTGACTTCTATGTCCATACCGTTGTAGTAGTTATTAGTGGTTTCGGCAGTGCCGGCTAAAACTAAGGCTTTAGTAGGTACTATGTAGTCTCCTACTATTGTGGAAGCATTTACTTGAGTTTCACCAACATTTGAAAGAGTTCCGCTACTTACACTATCTGGAACAAACTGGTTCAAAAGAGAGCTAGAAAACTCCTCTGTTAAACTCTGTACAATACTGAAGGGTCTATCCGTAGGGAACGCGGCAAGTGCAGTATGCGCATTGCTACTACTACTAATGGCAATATCAATACCGCCACCTGAGTTATTAGTTACTCCTGTAATTGCAGCAGCTAAAGTAGAGGGAAGGCTTGCTGTATGCTCCACAGCATTATAAGCGACCAGATGAAGATCGTTTGTTCCATCAGTTATGTAGAACTTTTTAAAGCCTCCCATAAATGGCATACTAGTAAATTGTATCCTAGACTCTTTTGACGCGGAGCTACCTACAGGGATAATTTGGTAAATATCTTTTACAGTTGTAGTTCCAATTGTAACATCAGCTTGACCGGTACCAGTCATATCTCCTTTAACAGTAACCGTTTGGCCTATCTGAAAATTGGTAATATCTTCGCCTGTTGCCGAAGGATCTAACTCAAAAGAAAAATCGTAATTATAGCATTTTACAGCCTTACCTCGAACAACAAAATCAACACTGGGTATTGTAGTTTCTCCTTCCCCAATGGTGTATTCAATAACCATATAAGCCGTATCTAAGAGTCTATGGTTAGCTCCCCAATAAGGCTCTGAGCCTTGATAATATTCGTTTCCTACCTTGAAGTTGTCAACATTGGATAAAAGCATGTCTGCTGCTTTCTGATCTCTTTTACCGGAAAAGAACTGGCATTTCGCATCTATAGGAGTGGTAAACCCTACACCTTTTTCATGCGTAATACCGAAACCGTTAGTATCTGATTGTAAAGCTGGAGTCGTAGTAGTTGTATCATTATAACTACTTCTAGCATAATATGCTTCATAGCCCGCTCCGGAGCTATAAGACCATGAATTCTGTGCGGCACCTTGAGCTTGTGTAGTGCCTCCGGTATACAAGTTGCCTCCACTTGTTACAACGAGTCCTTTTAAGGTATCACCTCTATCCATTCTGCCCGTACATAAAACATCAATAGTGTTCTCTGCGGTTTGACTGCTTCTAGTGTCATTATCGTTTTTGTCTATACAAATAGAAGTCGTGTCATCAAAGTACATATCATAGATGCCTCCGATTTCTCCTTCACATATTGCATATGCAACAAAAACTTTACGAGAATTAT
>JGI20153J14295_10001617_pt1 | contig 17126 bp, 10 predicted proteins | sample COG_03_FD_14295 | JGI IMG/M metagenome (IMG submission 14295) | reverse complement strand
AAGGCTAATTCCAATACTCATAAGCGAGCTATTTGTAGGGTCAAGCACTGAAATTGAAGCTCCAAAAAAACTCATTATAAAACTTGCTATATAAAGTAAAAATATACCTCCAGTTGCAGCAAATACTCCAAGTTTAAAGTTTTCAGTTGCCTTTATAATTCCTGATCTGTAAGCAAGCAGTAAAGAAGCTAATATTGCAATGGTTAAACCAATTGCCTGAACAACAATTCCGTCATAACTTGCATTAAATATATAAGAAATAGAGCCAAGCGCTAAACCTTCTAAAATAGCATATATAGGTACTGTAATAGGAGACCATTCTTTTTTAAAAATTGTAATGATTGCAACGATTAAGCCTCCAATTACTCCAATAGGAATAAAATGAGTCATATCAGGGCTAAAAGTATAATAAGCAGAGAAAACTAGTAGAAATAAACCCATTGCTGTTTTATCAACAGTTCCTTTAATAGTCATAACTTCAAGCATTTCAGCTCCTCTTCTATTATTTGATTCAGAGGCAAAAGCTTTTGAGTTTAACGCAGGGTTTCCAGTTCTATAACTAATGTGTTTCATAATATTAATTTTTTTTAACGAATTCTGTTTTGAGTACTAGTCCTTTAACTTTTTTAAACTTACAATCAATTTCTCTTGGATTACTGGTTAACCGAATATTTTTGATAGAAGTGCCTCTTTTTATGGTAACAGATGTTCCTTTTACTTTTAAATCTTTAATCAAAACAACTGTATCCCCATCATTTAAAGAATTCCCATTTGCATCTTTACTTTCCATTTTGGATAGGGTCAGTATCGGGCATTAGTTTATTTAATATTGTGTATACAGGACAGAATTTTGTGATTGGACTTATTATTTGCAAAACTGCAACTGCAACTGCAACATAAATCCAATTAAGGCCAAATTGACTAGCAAGTAAAATTGAGCTGATATTTAAAAGTCCTACTATTCCATCGTGAACTCTTACTTTTATAATATTTTTTTGTGCATCCATAATTAAAGGTTATTATTATTATATAAAAATAATAAAAATTATTCATCTTTGGACATCGAGTAAGGAACAGAATTTTTATCTGCCCCCCAATTTAAATTAGGGGTGTCTGACATTTCGAAATCAATAACTCCACCAGCTTTTAAATTGTTGTGATCTATCCAATTCTTATTGGATTCCAATTGATTAAATTGAAAGTTTTTTATATAAACATTTGATGTGCTGTTATTTTTAGCATTAATTTTTAACTCTTTTCCATTACTTAGCTCTATGGTTACCTCTTCAAAAAGTGGACTTCCTATTACATATTGACCTGTTACAGGTGCTACCGGATAAAAGCCTAGTGATGAAAAAACAAACCATGCTGATGTTTGTCCGTTATCTTCATCTCCACAATAACCATCTGCCTCTGAACCATATAGATTATCCATTACATAACGTACTTTTTCTTGTGTTTTCCATGGCTGTTGGGCATAATTATATAAATATATAGCATGTTGAATGGGTTGATTTCCATGAGCATACTGACCCATTCCTGCTAATTCCATTTCTAGTATTTCATGAATTTTAAAACCATAATAGCTATAATCTGAACTAGGTTTTGAGGTAAATATTTCATCCATTTTTTTAATATAATTATCCTTACCTCCCATTAAGTTAATTAATCCTTGTGGGTCATGTAAGACAGACCAGGTATAGTGCCATGCACTACCCTCTGTAAAAACTCCACCCCACTTATCTGCTCTAAATGGGTCCTCAAAATCTCCACTTGAAGATTTTCCTCTCATAAAATTTGTTGAGGGATCAAATACATTTTTGTAGTTTAGAGATCTCTTTTTAAATAACTCTATTTCATCACTAGGTTTACCAAGCTTTTCAGCTAATTTCCAAATACAATAATCATTATATGCATACTCTAACGTTCTAGCAACACTTTCATTAATTGAAGTGTCGTAAGGAATAAAGCCTAGTGAGTTGTATTCTTTGGCTCCTTTTCTTCCAACAGAACTAACTGGGCCTTCGTTTTTAGAACTATTTATTATCCCTTGGTAAGCCGTCTCAATATCAAAATTTGTGATACCTTTTAAATATGCCTCTGCAATGATTGAAGCTGAATTTGATCCAATCATACAATCTCGGTGCCCTGGACTAGACCACTCAGGAAGCCATCCACTTTCTTTGTATGGATTAACCATTATTCCTTGTAAAATCTCTCCTAATTTTTCTGGGTACATCAAGGTATAAAATGGAAATACAGCTCGAAATGTATCCCAAAAACCATTATCTGTATATAAAGGGCCTGTTTCAATTTTACCATTATAAGGGCTATAATGAATCTGCTCTCCATTGGAATTATATTCATGAAACTCCCTTGGAAACAAAAGAGTTCTATAAAAACTGGAATAAAATTTTATAACATTTGACTTGGCTGTTTCATGAGCAGCAAAATAATCTTTCTTATTGCTAAAATTATCATTTATAGCGGGTTTAATTTTTATTCTAGACAACTCATTGTTCCAAGATTCTTTAGCCAATTCTTTTGTTTTTTCAAAGGATTGTAATTTTGGAATTTCTCTATTTAAATTAATTTGAGCTTGATCATGACTTATAAATGAAGATGAAACTCTAGCCTCAATTACATTACTATTATTGCCTGTAAAACTAACATAACTCCCAACATGCTTGCCGGAAAGCTCGTTTTTAGAATATATATTTCCTTTACCATCCCAAGTCCCAAATTCATCAAAAGGGGTATTAAACTCAATAATAAAGTAATTTGAAAAGTTTTCAGGAACACCTCCTGAATTGTTTTTTGCTACTCCAATAATTTTGTTTTCTTCTTTTAAGACTTTTATTGTTGAGTTTTTAAAAAATGCATCAATTATTACGTGAGACTTAATGTTTTTTGGAAACTCAATTTTAAAATGAGCAGACCTTTTTGTTGGGGCTAGCTCTATTTTTGTTTTCGAGTCTGTTAATTCAACTTTATAATAATGAGGTAATACTTTAACATTATTAAACTGTGATTTCCTATCACTTTCTAACACTTTTACTTCTCCAGTAATTGGCATAATTGAAAAAGCGCCATAATCATTTATCCAAGGGCTAGGTTGGTGGGTCTGACGTATTCCTACTAAGCCAGAATTTTTATCCGTATAGATCCAGCCATCTCCCATCTCACCTGTTTGAGGTGTCCAAAAGTTCATACCCCATGGAAGTGCTATTGCTGGGTAAGTATTACCGTTAGATAACTCGTGAGAGGAATCTGATCCTATAAGTGGATTAACGTATTGAGTGAAATCATCTTGCGAAAACGTAAAAAAATTAAAAAAAAGAATAAACAATACTGTTAATAAAGATGTTTTTTTGTTCATATTCCGTTATTAATATACAATTGATTGTGGTCGAAACTCTTTTTCTTTGCCAAAATTCATGTTTGGTTTTGGACCCATATTAAAAATTATTTCTCCTCCCTGCATAATATCTTTATGGGTTATGTAAGAGAATTTATAATCTTTTCCGTTGAGTTGTACAGACTGTATGTAAATGTTATCATCACTATTTTGATTTGCTATTATAGTAAACTTTTTATTTTCAGGCAAACCAATGGATGCCTCATCAAATAAGGGGGATCCAAATACATAGGCTCCGTTAGAGGGGTTTACCGGGTAAAACCCTAACGAGGAAAATATATGCCACGCTGACATTTGTCCACAATCTTCATTTCCAGATAAACCATCAGGCTTGTCTGTGTAGAGTTCATTATTAATATACCTTACTTTATCCGCGATTTTATACTGTTGTCCAGAATAGGCATACATGTATGTGGTGTGGTGACTAGGCTCGTTACCATGTGCATATTGACCTACTAAACCAGTTATGTCCATGGAAGTTTCATGTGCTCCCTCTCCCAAATCTGATGACATGCTAAATAACTCATCTAACTTTTGAGTGTATTTTTCGTCTCCACCTAGTAAATCAATTAATCCTTCGGGGTCTTGAGGGACAAGCCATAAATATTGCCAGGCATTTCCTTCACAATAATCATTAACTCGATGTTCAGCACGGACAGGGTCAAAAGGAGTTCTCCAACTGCCATCTGTAAGCTTACCTCGCATAAATCTAGTTTCTTTGTCAAAATATTCTTTATAAGCTTTGGACCTGTTTAAGAAATACTCATAATCTTCTTGTTTGTTTAATTTTTTTGCTAATTGAGCAATAGCCCAATCCGCTATAGCGTACTCCATAGAGCTCGCAACTGATTCAACCATATAATCCCCAGGGATATAACCTAGTTCCATTAATTTTTTAACTCCAGGTTCAAAATCTCCAGTAGCACTCGTTTTAACAGCTTCAAACACCTTCTCTAAATCAATTCCTTCAAAACCTTTCAAAGAAGCGTCAATTACAACTGGGATGGCGCTATATCCGGGCATAGTGTTTGTTTCGTTTCCTCTTAAATGCCATATTGGTAATTTACCTTGATGATCAAATATTTTTAACATAGAATTTACCATATCACTGACTCTTTCTGGATGAGTAATTGTATATAATGGATGAGCAGCTCTATAGGTATCCCATAAAGAAAATAAAGTGTAGTTAGTAAAAGTAGTGTCTTTATAAACGACTTTGTCAGTTCCTCTATATTCACCATTTACGTCTTGATATAAATTAGGCGCAATCATAGTGTGGTACATTGCGGTATAAAAAACTCTTTTTCTTTTTAAATCTTCTGTTTTAATATTAATTTTTGAGAGTTCTTGATTCCATTTGTTTTCAGCTGATTTTTTGACCATATCAAAATCCCAATGAGGAATCTCAACAATCATATTTTCAAGTGCGTTTTCAGAACTAACAGTCGAAACTCCCATTTTCACATAGATTTCTTCATTTTTATCAGTTTCAAACTCTAAAAACCCTTTAACATATATCCCTTTTAACTCATTTCCTTTATACTTTTTATTCCTGTCATAAAGAATAAAATCTTTAACTGGTTTAGAAATAATTAGAGTGAAATACTCTCTCTGATCAGAGGCCCATCCAGATGAAAATCTATATCCTTGAAAAGTGGTATCATTTACTTTTTTTAAATAAGTTTCTGTTGGCCTGTCAGCGCTTCCTTCCCCTAAGTCTATTATTACTCTGGATTTTTTTGAAGACGGGTATGTGTACCTGTGAAACCCTACCCTTTCGGATGCTGTTAGTTCGACATCAATATCATATCTTTCAAGTTCTACTTTATAATAACCTACTGTATTAATCTCCGTTTTTTTTCTGTAAAGAGAAGAATATCCAGACATATGGTTGTCTTGATTTCCTGCATTGTATTTTAATTCACCAGTTGCAGGCATAATAGTAAGCTCTCCTAAATCTGACATACCAGTACCGCTAACATTTAAATGACAGAAACCTTTTACAATACTATCCGTGTGATGGTAAGAAGAGGACCAATCCCATCCCTTGTTAAAGTTTGTTGGCCCAACTTGAACTCCGCCAAAAGGCACGGTTGCTCCAACAAAAACATGTCCATGGCCTCCAGAACCAATAAATGGATCAACATATTCAATAAGGCCTTTATTAGAGTTAAATGGTTTGGTAAAAGACCAAACGGTAATTACAACTAAAACTAGTATTGCTGGTAGTGATATTTTTTTTATTAATGACATCATAATTAATTGTTATTTAAAACTAGGGGGAGGTTCATTTACACCCCAGTTTGATTGATTATTATTTGCTATTTCAAATGACAAAAAACCCCCATCTCTAATCATATTCCAGTTTATCCAAGTTGAGTTATGAGCCTCATCATTAAAAGATAAAGATTTAATAAAGAAATTTTCAGGCCCTGTTTTATTGATTTTTAAAATTTTATTGTTAGGTAAATTAATAGAAATATTTTCAAATGCTGGAATATTTACTGAAAAACCACCAACACCAGGAATCATAGGGTATAATCCAACAGAAGCAAATACATACCATGCTCCCATAGTTCCTAAATCATCATTTCCTGGTAAGCCAGAGACGCTACTATTATACTGTTCATTTAAAATTCTTGAAATCGTCTGTGAAGTTTTGTTTGGTTTATTAATCCAGTTATAAATCCAAGGTACCTGAAAGTCAGGTTCATTCCCTGCAGCAAACCAATCGTCTTCATATTTAGCATCAAGTCTAGTAAAAAGAGTGTCTAATCTTTTTTCAGCAAATTCATTGCCCCCAATTTTATCAATTAAACCTCCAAGATTATATGGAATCATCCAGAAATAGTTTTTATACGTTCCTTCACGCCAATCATGAGTAATATCCTTCCATACATTATTTGGATATTTTGAATTTAGCCATTTGATTTGTGGGTTGTAAATATTTTTCCAATTTTGAGATCTATCAATAAAAAGTTTAGCATCATTTTTTTTATTTAATGCCTGAAGCGCAAACTGACCTATGGCAAAATCGGAGGAAGTGTACTCAAGCATCATAGACGCAAATGTGTGGCCATTATTAATATACTCTGTAAGATAAGGTCTAATTTCTTGTTTTTGAGAATTAACTCTTGGCTCCATTGCGCCTTTATACATATATTTATATGCTTTTTTTTGATTGAAATCTGTAGCCCCAAAAGCAAATGAATTAGAGATTAATATAGGAGTGGGGTCCCCCTGCATAATTCCAGTTTCAATATTTGCTAATATCCACCTACCATATCCACCTGCTTGCTCTGCAAAGTTAACTAGTGATTCCATCATATCACTACTCTCTTTTGGAAACAGCATTGCGAGTAGTTGAGCCTGAGTTCTGTAGGTGTCCCAAACACTGAAAGAACTATAATGTTCTTTCCCATTAGAATTATTGTAAACTTTAAAATCAGCACCCATGTAGTCTCCGTTAAAATCACTAACAATATTAGGATGAATTAAAGAGTGATAAAAATTTGTATAAAACTGAACTTTTTTATCTTCGTTTGTTGTGGAAATTTTTATTTTACTAAGATGATTATTCCAAACCTTTTGTGTATTAGTTAAGTATTCATCAAAAGAGGTATTTAAATTCTCTGACTTTAAATTTTCCTTGGCATTTTCAATTGAAACAAAAGAGATAGCTATTCTATAATTAACTTCTTTATTTTTATCAGTACTAAATGTGAAAAAAGCTCCAGAGTTTTGCCCATCATTAGTAAGACTTTGTGTTAATTCATTTCCCCTCCAAGTTCCTGATTCATTTGCAGGTCTGTCAAATTCTGCTGCAAAATAAACTTTATATGGAGTTTCAGTTCCACAAAACTCTCCACCTTCTGTAAATCCTTCACAAGTTGAGGTTGAAGTAATATTTACAAAAGAATTTTTAATATATTTTTCATTTGAAGAGTTAACTCCAGATCCTATAATTATTGTACCATTTTTAGAATTTGTAAAGTCAAACTGGGCTATAGCAGATCTTTTGGTAACCGTTAATCTGCTAGTAATATCTTTTTTTGAATTAACTGACAAATATCCTGCTGATGAACTGTTAATTTCTGTAAAAGGTTCAAGTGAATTCATGTCAAATGGAGAATCTTCTAAATTCCCCGCAATAGGTACAACTGGGAAATTGCCCATATTTGAGCAACCTGCTCCACTGAGCTGAGTAACAACAAAACCCTTTTGTGGTGAAAAAAAACTTGGAGTAAATTGAACCATACCAAAAGGATATGTAGCTCCAATAAAAGAATAGCCACATGCTAATGACTCCCCTTTAGTTCCAATCCGAGTGTCTACAATTTCAGACAATTGCTGAGAAAAAGTAGCAGAAAAAAATAAAAATAAAATATAGAATACTGATCTTTTGTACTTCAATTTCATTGACTTTAATTAATTAGCTGGAATTGCTCCCATTCCACGAAATTCCATTTCAATAAATTGACACGCACTTCCCTCAACAGTTGAAACAAACCTAATTCTTATAAATCTTACCATAGGCCCTGCAGGAATATCGAATTCTGCAAAGTCAGAACCTCCTCCATTAATTGATTCCGTGGTAATTAATTGCCAACCTGCATTTTCAAAATCAGATGTCAAAACAGGGTCTGAAATAACATTATTTCCAGAACTTTCAAAAACTGGCAATGTTTCAGCATTATCAATATCATCTCTACCCCATATTTCAATTTGTGTTGGATTATTTCCAACAAAACTCCAAGTCGGCCTGTGATGTATCTTTGCTTTAGCTAATTGAGTTGTGACGCCAAGATCAATAGTGAAATGCCCTGGAACTGAGTTCTCTCCAGAGTGATAGCCGTTAGAATCTCCAGACCAAAAACTGTTATTATCCCATAAATATTGGGAAGGATTTGCATTATAAAAATTTCCTGGATTATCACTTGGCATACCAACTAATTGGAAATTGTTTTTTTCTAATTCAATAGCTTCTGTATTTTCTCCGTAAAAGGTTAGTTCTTTTAGCTGTGCGCTTTGACCTCCAACAGATCCTATCACTCTATATCTAATATATCGCATTTGACTTGAGGCTGCTGGTATAATGAAACTATGGTTACTTTCATTTAACCCATCAATTTCCCCTTCATATAACAATTGCCAGCTAGCATTAATAAATTGAGCTTCATCACTAGACGCGGTTTCAGCAAAATTTAAGTTATCTCTACCCCATATTTGTATTTCTGTTGGATTGTTCTCAGAATTAATAACCGGGTCAACTAGGTTCAGTTTGATTTTTCTTAGGTCGGTTTTAACCCCTAAGTCTACAGTAAAATGATGTGGGATGCTATTAGGGCCAGAATGATATGTATTAAAATTATTAGCCTCTGTAAACCCATCTCCATCAAATAGGTACTGGTTTGGATCTGCTCCGTTGTAAGTGCCTGGGTTATCACTAGGCATATTAACTAATGCAATAAAATCTTTATTAATTTCTGTGTATGGAAGATCAGGCAAGGTGTATTCTAAAGGGTTTAATGCAATAGAATCTATTCCAAATAACCCAGATTGTATAACCGAAGTGGTTATCATACTGCCAAGTGGCTTTAAATTAATTAATTTTACTCTATTATCTTCGTAAAACAACGTATCTCTGATAGTTTCATTCTCTTCATTTTCGTAATCAATTAAAGTATATATTACAAATTCAGATTCTGCATTTCCATAAAAGTTCACATAATTCCCTTCCGGCTCAAAAGAATAATCCAAAATCTCTCGAGGATTTTGGTCTGAGATAAATTCATCCCCAATTACATTTCCGGCAACTGTTTGTGAAACAGATAAGTTTCCGTTAGGGTCTTGAGTATATACATTAAATTCATAACTACCCTCTTCTAAATCTTCAATTATAACAGAAAATATTTCAGATAAATTTTCTTCAATTGGGTAGCTTATTATTTGGTCTTCATACTCAATGGTAATTTGATTAGAAGTTCCTAAAAATTGTGTATAACCTTCTAATTGTGCTCGGTAATAACCAGGTCTTATTTTAAGAGTATCGAGTTTCCCNGCATATATAATTTCTCCNTTTAAATATTCGTCATGAATAGAATCCATATCACTACAGGACACATAAATTAATGAACTAGCTAAAACTAGATTTAAAAATTTAAAATTTTGTAAAATGTATGCTAATTTATTTAACATGTTTTTTTAATTAATTAATAACTGTTCCCCAAAATGACAATTCTCCAAGTACTGTAACCATCTGGTTATTCCAAGATTCAAGGTTCACAAATCGTATGTAGCGAATATCATATTGTCGAGCGTCAAAAGCAAAAACAAAATCTTCACCGTTATCTTGGTATTCATAATCCTCCGCCGTATTTGATCCTGGAGGTAATCCAGAAGGTTTAAAGGATTCAAAATAACCCAAGTCTATCCACCCATCTCCAGGATTATCAGGATTATAAATAGGTAAACTATTCAAATTTTCTCTTCCGTAAATTTTAAACCTTTTAGGGTTTCCATGCTTATACAACTCGCTACCCCCTCTTTGATATAATTTAAATCTATTTAATTTTGCAGTTTGGCCTAAATCAAGTGTGAATTGGTGAGGTAAAGGTAAAAAACTAGTGTGTCCACAATTCCATTGACTGCTCCAAGATCCGTCCCATATTTGATTAGCTGAAAAACCATATTCACTAAAACTTTCATCTCCTGGCATTGACTGTACCGACCAATAAACTTTTTCTAAAAAGATATCTTCCAAAGGAGTAACTTCAAAAGAGCGACTAATAGTTTGATTACCCCATCTATCTTCAACATATATTACAAAAACTGTTGGTTCTGGATCGTAACCTCTAAAGCTATAAGAGCTATTTGCTTGACTAGTGTAAAAAGACTCCTTAAATTCTAATTCACCTTCAGAATTTTGAACAGACATGTTAAGCGAAACTTCAGCTCTAGTTGGATTTAAATAAGAAATATTAATCCCTCCAAAATCTTCTAACCCTTCAATTGATTCTAAAATTGCATGTATTGGCGCTTCCAGTGGTGATATTTCAACCGTTACAGCTTCTGACTCGTTATCTCCTATATCAACAGCACGAATTTCGACTGGATATTGACCAACTTGACCAAATCCTGTTATTCCAAGAGTGTCAATAAATGACGAGACGATAACCTGTTTTTCTGTTCCATTCTCGTCATCATATGAACCCTTAATATATAGCAAGTCTTCATCTGTTGGGGGAGTAAATTTTATAATTGCTCCTCCAGCAATATTTTCTATTGAGTTAACTGTAACTTTTCCTGGAGGAATTCCGTCAGATCCATTCGCACTATGAAGTGGGTCTTCTGAGCAATTAATTAACATTATTGCAAGAAATAAAACGCAAAAAGCTGAAATAAATCTCATATTGTTCTTTTTTTCTTTTTTTATCATAAACTAATTTTATTACCAACCTGGATTTTGAACTAAATTAGGGTTTCTTAATAATTCATTTTGGCTAATTGGCCATAAATAATCTTTAATTAAATAGTTTCTATAATATATGTTTTCCACTTCATAAAAACCTTCTACATCCGGTCTAAAAATATTCCAACCTCTTATCGGTTGGCTAAAATATTCATCTGCTAATTTCCATCTACGCAAATCCCAGTATCGATGACCTTCTAACGCTAGTTCAATCATTCTTTCTTGATGTATAATATCTCTCATGCCCTCTTTTGAACTTGGTTTTGAAGGGTTACTAGAATAAAGCTGCCAAGTATTAACTAGATCTCCACCATCATCAAGTCCTGCTTTATCTCTAACTTTTTGGATATACTCATAAACCTCTGAATCAGGGGATTCTTTAACTTCATTTAAAGCCTCTGCATACATTAAATATAAATCTGATAATCTAATGATTGGAAATGAATACCCTTTAATTGTAGACCCTTCTTGAGCAATTACATTTTCATAATGAACTAATTTTTTAGCGAAATAGCCTGTTATTGAATAAATTTCAAAACCTTGTTTTCCAGAAAGTGCTCCTGCCTTAGCGTCCAAATAAGGGATGTTATTTATATTGGTCGTTTCTAGTGAAAACCATTTACCTCCATCAAATCCAATTGAAGAATAAAATCTAGGCTCTCTGTAAGTGTGTAGCTTGGCTGTACTATAATTATCTTCAATATAAAACTCATGATAATTTTCATTATTATCATCTAACAAAGGAGTTGAAACAACATCATATCTATCCGCATAATTCCAATAAATATCCTCATTTAATGGAACACCATTATTGGAGTAAAAAGTTTCTACCATATTAAGAGTTGGAGCATGTGATTTTTTGGTATATCCAAATAATGCAGAGTGGTCAGCAGTCCATCTAGGTTGGCACCACATTTGTAAATCTCCCGTCCATTCTGGACCATATGCCCAGATAATTTCTGAGTTATATGACTCTGTTATTGCGGCTCTTTGGCTTAACTCTTCAATTACTTGCTCACTTAGTTCACCATTAATAGGGATTTGTTGAGTAAACTCATAAAGTTGATGGCCATTAGACTCAGCGCTTTCAATAGCTTCATATAATGCATCTTTTGCAAGTACCCACTTTTGAGGGTCATAAGTTTGATTAACCAGGCTATTTCCTTGACTGTCAACAAGACTGTTAAAATCAGTATTGCCATTAAATATTGGACTGGCGTTTAAAACTAAAATTTTTGCTTTTAAGGCTTTTGCAACTGGCATTGTAACTCTTCCTTGCTCAGTATATATAAAATTAATTACTCCTGGAAGATTTTCTCCTTCAATTACTTCATCTAGTAATTGAACTAAGTAATTAACAACATCATCAACAGGGTCCCTAAAGACATTCGTTTCTTCAGCACTTGCTCCGACACTTATGTTGTTTTCAACAATTGGAATTGGACCATACATTTGCATAAGCCAAAAGTGATAAAAAGCCTTCAATACTTTAACCTCGTCCAGCCATCTAAGTCTTTCTTGCTCTTCCAAACCAGGGACTGTAACCAAGTTATCTAAAAATATGTTACAATCTCTAAGAGCGTTGAATAAACTATGAGGAGCTCCTCTGCCCCCCTCCCAATAATTTAAATATGGGTTAGAAACATTTTGCATTCCTTTTGCAAGTCTAAAACTCGTTTCATTATTCATATAAAAATCATTCTCTGCATAATACCAAACTTCATCGCCAGCTAACATTGAAAAATTCTGAACTACATTGGCATGTTCAGGAATATAAGTATAGCAAGTTGCTAAAAAGTTTAAAGCAGTTGCTCTGTTGTTAAAAGCTATATCAATTGTGGGGATGTTGTCAGGAATAACATCAAGATAATCCTGCTTACAGGAAGAAAAAAGTATAATTAATATGAAGTAATAATTTTTCATTTTAAATAATTAAAAATTTATATTTAAACCCAAGTTAGCTCCCTTTTGAATAGGATATCCTAAGCCATTTCCACCCATTTCTATATCCCACAATTTAAATTTACTAAAGGTTAATAAGTTAGTTCCACTGACATATACTCTACCAGCTGAAAACCCAAGTTTTTGAGCCAATTTATCTGTAAAAGAATACCCAAATTCAATTGACTTTAATCTTAAAAATGCTCCATCTCTTAACCACCAAGTACTATTTCTATTGTTATTGTCAATTAGCTGATCGGATAATCTAGGCCACGAAGCATAGAGATTCCTATCGTTTTCAGACCAATGATCATTAGCCCATGCGGTCAGTAATGCGTTATTTCCAATGGCGCTTCCGCTTGTATCAATAAATGGGGAAGTGTTATATGCGTCAACAAAAAATGATGACCTTGCAGAGCCTTGAAAGAAAAATGAGAAGTCAAAGTTTCTATAGCTGGCAGATGTTCCAAAACCATAAATTATTTCAGGAGTTGTTGGATATCCAATTGGAACCTCATCATTAATGTCAATGATTCCATCATTATTAATGTCTTTGTATTTTATATCCCCTGCCATATAATCTCCAAAAGTCTGAATTGGGGAATTAGCAATATCCGCTTCGTCTATAAATAATCGCTCTGCTATATATCCGAAAGGTTGAGATAAATTAAGACCAATTCTAGATCTCCATGGAAGTCCGGCATTTACATAGTCTAATTCTTCAAACACTTCATATTTACTTGTTGCAAAAGAAAAATTAGCTCTAACGGCTACAAATAAATCACTAGTAACATTGTCTTTATAATCTAGCGACATTTCAAACCCTTTTGAGGATGCCTCTCCAACATTAGCTCTAATTGGAGACTGTAGACCCATTGAAGCAGGAACCTGAGCCCTATCCATTAATATATTAGATCTGTATTCAGTAAAATAATCAGCTTGAATATCTATTTTTCCAAATAAGCCTAATTCAAACCCTATGTTTAACATTTTTGCTTTTTCCCAAGTTATTTGATCATTTGCATATCGATCGATACTTACTCCATTAATATAATTAGTGAATTCATTTCCAAACGGTGCTCCCATTGATCCGTCATTTAAATTAACTTGAGAAATATAAAAGAATCTATCCTCTGCACTTCCAATTTGGTCATTTCCAACTAAACCATAGGTACTCTTAAATTTTAGTTTTGTTATTACATCACTAGCGCTCATAAAACTCTCGTTAGAAATATACCAGCCAACCCCAAATGATGGAAAAAACCCAAATCTTTCTGACTTTGCAAATCTTTCAGATCCATTATAGCCAAAGTTAAATTCAGAGAAATATTTTTCATCAAAAGCATAGGTAAACCTTCCTGAAACACCTAAGTTTCTATATGGTAAAGACCTTTGAAGATCTCCAGCGTTTGCGTATTTTAATTCTCTAGAAATCCCTATTATCATTCCTGATATTTCGTGAATATCATCAATGGTAGTATTGTAATTTAATGAGGCCTCAAAATACGTAGCATTAGTAATAACTTTATTGCCTTCGTTATATTCTAAATATTCTGTGCCTTGATTTGGATTTAAAGCTATTAAAGTATACTGATCGCTTTGAAAATCATAGTTACCAAGAGTGTAGTAAAACGGATTATACTTTCTTTCTAAATTATAAAATGAATACCTAGAGGTATTACCTAGAATTCTAGCGTTTAACCCTTCAGCTATAAAACCTAAATCTTGTTTAACCTCAACTGTAGCTAGAAAATTATTGTAACTCTCGTCTTTGTAACCTCTAATCATATCAGCGTAAGGATTTAAATAATCACCAAACTGACCATAATTTCCAAACAAAATATGTGTAGAGTTTTGAAATTGAAGGTCAGGCTCATAAAATCTTGGATATAAAACAGGGTTAGTTTGCATTGCTTTTTGATACACTGCTGCTCCACCATCTAGCGGGCCTATATAATCATCAAAATTTCCATTAAACTTAAGTGCAACTTCAGTTGTTGGAGTAAGGTTTACATTAACATTTGACCTAAGTGAAATCCGTTTAAAGTTAATATTGTTATTAAAATTGTTCTGTGGGTCAATTTTTAAGTTCCCGTTATCGGTATTTACTGTAGCTGCTAAATAATATCTTGCGACTTTTCCTCCACCACTAACATTAAAGTTAAATCGACTGTTCAGTGTATAGTCCTCAAGTAACTCATCAAACCAATTTACGGTTGGGTATGCCATAATATTTCTATTTGGATCTTGAGAAATAAGAATTTTTTCTAAAGAATAAATTCTACCACCAAGTGGGTTTCTTGTAGCCAAAGCTTCATTATGTAATCTCATGTAAGTCACAGGATCTGCAATATCTAAAGATTTTGTTGGGGCAGAGTAGGCTTTTTCATAACGAACATTAATTTTTACAACTCCTTCTTTACCTTCTTTTGTGGTAACTAAAATAACTCCGTTTGCTCCCCTTGCGCCATAAAGGGCAGTTGCGGTAGCATCTTTCATTATAGAAAAGCTAGCAATATCATCTGGTTGCAATCTTGCTAGGTCTGTAGAGGTAGTTTCAATTCCATCGATAAGAATCAATGGAGATCTTGCGTAGCCAAAAGTACTAACTCCACGAATAAAAAATTCTGCATTATCACGACCTGGTTCACCACTTCTTTGATAAGAAATAACTCCAGCTACTCTTCCTGCAATTGAAGATGTTAAATTACTTGTAGGAACACGCAATTCTTCAGGATTAATACTAGTTACTGCAGCAATAACACTTGCTTTTTTTTGAGTTCCATAAGCTACAACAGTTACCTCATCAAGACCTAATAAATCTTCTTCAAGAGTCACTTCTAGATTATCTTTATTGATTGTTTCTACTTTTTTTGTTATAAAACCTACATAACTAAAAATCAACTTAGACTCATCGCTTATTGAAATTGTGAAGTTTCCATCAAAGTCTGTAACTGCACCATTATTCTTTTGAGTTTCTTGTAAAATATTAACTCCAGGAATTGGATTTCCGTAAGAATCGTTAACAACTCCTGAAATAATTTTTTCTTGGCCAACTAAATTTGAAACAAAGATGAAGAACACAAAAAAGAACATCCTTATTAAACTAGAACTTGTTTTTTTTAAATTTAGGACCATAATTAAAAAAAGAAAGTATTTATATTAAATTATACAAGCAAATTAATTATTCTTTGTGTAACACGTTGAAAAAATTACTGGACATTATATTTGCTTGTAATTTTCAACTACAACGTTTTCGTTTTCTTTTGAATTTACTTTCAAATATAGATAAAAATTGTATATTTAGTGAAATCACTGATTAAATATTAAGAATTTTATATTCTAAATTTGTAATCATTACATTATTAACAACTTATACGAGTTATTAAATTTTAAGCCTATGAAAAAAAATTTCTTTATTTTAATGATTATTTTTACCTCAACCTTAGCTGCCCAGGTGGTTAATATTGCAGATGGTAATAATATTATCATTGCCAATGGTGCGACTTTAGACATAGCTGGATTGGAGTTAACTCCAAATGCAGATTATTCTATTGCTGGAGAAAACTCAGTTTCAAAAGATTCTGAAGTTATTATCATTAATGGCAATGAATCCATGTCTAAAAGTTATACTGCAGGAGTTAGTCTAGAGGGCTACACTGGTACAGTTTTATATAACTACTCGGACGAGGATATGAACGGAGTAACACACACTGCATCCTTATATGTTATGAATTCTGAATCTGAATGGATTCAATACGAAGATGAAGATTCTGAGGACTACACAATTACTTATGCTTTTACAGAACCTTTAGAAATGAAGGCTGTTACAGCAGGAGTGCAAGCTGGACTATCCACGATAGAAACGCAAGTTCCAGGAATTAGAATATATCCAAACCCTTCTTCTTCTACAGTAAATATAGATTATTCTGAAGATTTAGAAATAACTTTATTTAATATTTTAGGACAACAAATTTTAAAAACAAATTCTAAAACTATCAACATCTCAAATTTAGAAAAAGGAACTTACTTCCTGATTACTGAGGATGAAAATAAATCAATTACTAACTTTAAATTAATTAAAAAATGAAAAAAATTACAATACTATTTTTAGCAACTTTTGCTTTAGTTGCTAACGAGGCAATCTCACAGGTTGCTGATCAAGATAAAAAACCTGCAGTTATATTCGTTGAGGACGGAGACCAAAATCCATTTAACGGAAAAGTTTACAGATCTTCTGTAAGTGGAGCTGCTAGAAGTGGAAACGGAAACTCCAACGATGCTTTTGCAAACCAA
>JGI20153J14295_10001603_pt1 | contig 17207 bp, 19 predicted proteins | sample COG_03_FD_14295 | JGI IMG/M metagenome (IMG submission 14295) | reverse complement strand
AAGAATATAAAAAACTCTAAAGAATTGAATAGCATTTTTGACTGCGACTAAAAATTACATTCAAATATGTAGCATTTAACTTAATGCATCAAACTTATTCTTTATGATGTTCTAAAAACCCCTTAAAAAACATAAAAATTAACTTCACTTCATTTTTTTACTAATAATTTGATTTAATAAATGTTTTATTTTTTTGATTTCTTTTGGACTATAGTTTAAGCTCACGACTATATAAATAACATTATACAGTTATAATGTTATTTTTATCGAAATAAAACAAATAGAAATAATGATATTTTTATATTTGTGGCATGATAATGAAGTAATTTAATAAAAAAGTTATATGCTATTATTAACACGTCTAAAAACAGTACAAAATAAAATACCAAAACAAATAAGACTGTTTTTAACAAAGGCGTTACTGTTCTTTTTGGGCTGGAAACTGATATATGGCTTTATTCTTTATGATTCTAAGTATTTAGATCGCACCTTGACTACTCATATTGGTGAAGCTTCAATTTTTTTAATCAATAGTCTGGGAGGTTTAGATGGGTATACAAGTAAAAGAGTATCTGATTTCTATATAATTGATGGGAGAAAAATAGAAGAGCGATCTTCAGCAATATTTCATCAAGATAGAATGATTTTACATATAGCAAATGCTTGCAATGGTTTAGAGTTAATAGTCCTATATATTGGGTTTATCATTTGCATGCCATCAAAATTTTGGAGGAAGATATGTTATATAATACTGGGCATAATTATTCTAGATGGTGTAAATATCTTAAGATGCACAGGTCTCATTTATTTAAGGGAATATTACCATATTTATTTTCAATTTGCACATCGCTATTTATTTAATGCGATTGTTTATACTTCCACGTTTATAATTTGGGTGATTTTTTCAAGAAAAATTAATTTAAAAAATGAAGTTATATAAATCAGATAAAATTCGGTTTATTCAAGGACTGGTACTTATAATAATCTTTTATTCTACATATTATATTGGTTTTGAAGAAAATGAAATTATGCATACTTTTAACAGATATGTCCAATATTTGATTAAATTTTTATTCACAGTTATAATTTACTTGATTGGTTCATTGCACCTTGGCAAGTTAAAAGATGAATGGATGTCTTATTTGTGGCATTTTATACATATATCTGGTCTATGCATTATTACATCAATTGGTCTGTACGATTGGTTGATTTCTGATATCCCTTTAGGCGTATTATTATTTGGGGGTTCAATTCAAGAGTTTCTAATCTCACCCTTATTATATGTAGCCATGGGATTACTAAATAGAAATCTTAATAAAAGTTCAACTGAAGCAAATTAATATAACACTTATTGGCATAAAAAAGCCCTAAAATTAGGGCTTTTCTTAGTGTTTATATAAAATATAAATTTTTACATCTCATTAAAAATAGAATGCATCAAACGTTTTTTGTCATTGATACTTTCTTCAAGAGAAATCATGGTCTCTGTTCTGTAAACACCCTCTATATCATCTAATAAAAAGATAACTTCTTTAGCATGCTCCGTACTTCTGGCTCTTATTTTACAGAAAATATTAAACTTCCCAGTAGTGATATGTGCCACGGTAACATAAGGAATTTCATTAATACGCTCTAGAACAAATTTTGTTTGAGACGTATTATTTAAATAAACGCCTACATAAGCAATGAAAGAATATCCTAGTTTTTTATAATCTAGCATCAATGAAGAGCCTTTAATAATGCCAGCTTCTTCCATTTTCTTTACACGTACGTGAACTGTACCTGCAGATATTAATAACTTCTTAGCAATATCAGTAAATGGAATTCTTGTGTTATCGATTAACATGTCAAGAATTTGATGATCGATTTCGTCTAATTTAATTTTCCCCATAATTAACTATTCTTATATATTATGCGAAATTAATACATTTTTATTAAAAATAAGACAATATTCATATGTTTTATTTCGGTAAAAGCGTTATTTTTTCACTATTCAATATTACGCAAACGTTTTCGTATCCAAGTTTCAACACCCTTCCATGAGCATCTCGTACCTCAAAGCCATTAGCTTCGATCTCTTTATGTCCAAAAAAACCATCTAACTTTTCAATTCTTTCAACTTTGGGTATAAATTCGATCTTATTATCATGTAACCGCTCTTGAAATTGAATTCCAATATCCACCAACTCATGAGTTACTTTCGCATTTCTGATAATGACGTCTAAAAAACATTTGTTATTTTCTGGAATATTAAAATACGTGTTATAATGACTACCATTAACCTCATTTGTTGAAATGTAATTCAATGACGTTAAATAAGACGTGTATATCAATTCGCGGGTTTTTTCACGCTCGTAATCATTTTTAAAATGTCCAGCTTCGAAAAGGATGGTTGGTACATTTTCGCTTTGAAAGGTATCTCCAACACAATTTAAATTAAACGCATCATCATAAACTCCTAATTGATTTGGAATCATGCGTTGCAACGTGTCATTCATGACTCCTATCAACTCCATAGCCACCTTTCTATTTGGCGTGATAGTACATGCAGCATCTTGTGCTGGCGCTAAAAATGATACCGTTGCAGAATTATTTGTAGTTCCAGCGCTAAAAATAGTACGCTGCCCGTGTAAATTATAACAAAAATGTGGCTTAAAGGTTTCAAAAATGTGGCGCAACACGTGACTTTCAGGTTGTGTTAATTTTTGGGCATCTCGATTTAAATCTACTCCATTAGCATTTATACGTGTATAAGCTAATGCGCCGTCAGGATTCAAAATTGGAATAATATATAGGGTGCAGGCTTCTAAAATATAGTTAAGCTCAGAATGGGTATCTAAAAACGTGTTAAAAAGATCGAACAAGGCTTTGGTAGTTGTCGATTCATTTCCATGCATTTGAGACCACATTAAAATTCGTTTCTTTCCGTTACCAATTTTTAAACCATAGATGGGATTGTTTAAAACAGATTGACCAATAGTCTCTACATGTAAAATATCAGTCCTTTTTTCTAGTAAAGGTTCTATGTGTTTATGGGTAATATACCGATGCGATAAACTACTCTCTTTATGTTTTAGAAACAACCTTTTTATGTCTTCTACTTGCATTGTTATTTATTTACGCAACAAATGTAAACATTTACTAATTTACATTTGTAAACAGTGTTTTGTATGCATTTGTATACACCAATAAACAAGTATTACATAAAAATGATACAGAATCAATAAAATTTAATTCAGAGGTTATATAAATAATGTAAGTATAATATATTCAGTATTTTATTACACTATTAGTTAAGTTTTAGTTTAAACTATAAATATAATTATATACAATATACCATCTTATTACTAGTTATATTGTTACATTTGTAACACATATTATGCTCAAATCATTTTTACAATGGTAAACACGGAAGATTTCATAAAAAGGCTGCAAAAAATCATGGATTTCTACGGTGAATCGGCCTCCTCTTTTGCTGAAAAAATTGGGGTACAACGCTCTAGTATTTCTCACATCTTATCGGGGAGAAATAAACCGAGTTTAGACTTTATTTTGAAAATTCTTTCTGCCTACCCCGAAGTTGATTTGTATTGGCTCTTTAATAGTAAAGGTGAGTTTCCTTCAATAGTTAAAATTGAAGAAACAAAACAAGACACCATTGCTCCTGGTTTAAACTATGGTAAATTGTTATCTGAAACTGATAAAAACAAAACCATTGAACGTATTGTTATTTTTTATTCTGACGGAAGTTTTAAAAACTACGAGAATTGATTACAGACTTTAGTAATTTTGCATTTTAAAACAAATTCTATGCGATATTTACTTTTCCTAAGCTTTTTGAGTCTATGTAGTTGTTACGAAACAACTAGAAACTGTAAGGATTACAAAACAGGAACGTTCCGTTTTGACTATGTAGTTGATGGAACCCCTAAAAGCGGCACGTTTGAAAGAACGGAGCGGTATAGTATAAATTTCTATGATGGAAAAATAGACAGCTCTGAAGTAAAATGGATAAATAGCTGCGAATTTGTTTTATACAAAATCAATCCAAGGTCTATTTCTGAGAAAGACCCTATCCACATGAAAATACTAACAACCACGGATAGTTCTTATACGTTTGAGTATGCTAAAGCTTCATTTAACGAAGGAGAACCTAAACGAAAAGAAAAAGGAGTTGCTTTTAAAGTAGATTAATACAAAGGATATAAAAAAGACTCAACAAGCCTGAATTTTAAGTTTTTATCTTCCGTAATCTCATAAGTTAATAAGAGTTCTCCCCAAAATTCACCATCAGAAAAATCGGCAATGATCCATTTGTGGTTCAACATCTTCACAGTATTAATCAATAACTTTCTACCTTCGCTAGATGCATAAGGGATTATAGGATGCTCACCTTTAACTTCATTTAACTTATAAAGCTCATCCTTTATAAAAGGAATCAATTCATCTATTTTATAACCATCATTCTCAAAATAACTAATTGCATCTTCATTTCTTTCTAAATTAAAATGAGATACTTCTAAAAAATCATTCTGCAGCACAGTAACAGAATCTTTATATTTTTCTGATAGCGTTTTGTAGTTTCCAAGTTTGTTATTCATATCCTCAAATACACGTTTTGCATTTACGTATTGAAACAATACGATGAGTATTGAAAACACAAACAGGTACATAAATATTTTTTGTTTCATCTTTCTATTTTATAAATTAATTTCTAAACCATCATAAGCCAAAAACACATTTTTAGGCAGTTTTTTTTGAATAGCTTCATGGAATCCAAGCAAATGACTAATATGCGTTAAATAAGCAGTTTCGGGGTTAACTTCAGCAATAAATTGTAAAGCTTCCTCTAAATTAAAATGAGAAAGATGCGGCTCAATACGCAGTGCATTTACAACTAATACTTTTACGTTCTTGATTTTCTCTACCTCTTCCGCTTTAACTGTTTTCATATCAGTCAAGTATGCGAAATCCCCAAATTTAAATCCAAAAACTTGTAATTTATCATGTTTTCCATTAACAGGAATAACTTCCAAATTCTTTAATAAAAAGGGTTCGTTTTTAATTCTATTTTGAATAACGGTAGGAGCTCCTGGGTATTTGTTTTTAGTTTTNAACACATAGTCGAATCGTTTTTTTAACGCTTTTAAAACACGCTTATGGGCATAAATAGGAATATCACCTTGTCTAAAATAAAATGGNCTAATGTCGTCAAAACCTAAAACATGATCAGAATGTTCGTGAGTAAAAACAATACCATNAATTCTATCGCNACCTGCACGTAACATCTGTTGTCTAAAATCTGGTCCGCAATCAATAACGTATGAATAGTTATCCCATTCAATAAGNACCGAAACACGCAATCNCTTATCCTTAAAATCGGAACTTAGACAAACAGGATGGGTACTCCCTATAATAGGTATGCCTTGAGAAGTTCCTGTGCCTAAAAAAGTTACTGTCATTTAAATACCTATCATAAAAGTCTAAATGTAGCACATATTATGGAAAGCCTATATCTCGATGCCACTTTTTTAAAATAATCTTTTAAACCAGAACTAAAATTAATTAATTATTTCATTTAAAACATGACAATTATCACCAATATCACTCTTGAAATAAAGTAATTTTATTACATTAAGAGTTAAAATATTTTCAAATGATAATAGGCGTTTTAAAAGAAACACAAAAAGGTGATAATAGAGTATCTATTACGCCGAAAATTGCTCAACAACTTATTGAAAAGGGATTCGAAATTAGAGTTGAAGAAAATGCAGGTGTAAATTCTTCATACAAAAATTCTGATTACAGTAAATCTGGCGCAGGTATTAGCTCTAAGGAAGATTTATTTAAGAATGCTGATGTTTTAATAAAGATTAATCCTTTTGATAATAAAGAATTAAAAGGTTTAAAAAAGGGACAAATTATTATTGCTCAATTATTTCATAAGTCACATCCTAAGGACATGAAAATTATTTCAAAACAAGGTGCCACGGCTTTTTCAATGGATGCTATACCTAGAATCTCACGAGCTCAAGACATGGATGTGTTAAGTTCTCAAAATAATTTAGCGGGTTACAAAGCCGTTATTAAGGGCGCATATGAAATGACAAAAATTTTCCCCTTAATGATGACTGCAGCAGGAACCATTTCTCCTGCAAGGGTATTAGTGTATGGGGTTGGTGTTGCTGGCTTGCAAGCTATAGCAACCGCAAAACGCTTAGGAGCTATTGTTGAAGCAACAGATATTAGAAGTGAAACTAAAGAGCAAGCCGAATCGTTAGGTGCCAAGTTTATTTTAGTCGATAATAAAGGAGAAGAATCTGAAGGTGGCTACGCAAAAGAAGCATCTACTGATTATGCGCAACGTCAAAAAGAAGCGGTTGACAAATCACTATTTAAAGCAGATTTAGTGATTACTACGGCTATGATTCCAGGGCGTCAATCTCCCGTTCTGATTACTGAAGANCAAGTAGAAAACATGCNAAATGGAGCGGTAATCATAGATTTAGCAGCNGCTCAGGGCGGTAATTGTGAACTAAGTAAAATGAATAAAACGGTCATTAAACATGGTGTGAAAATTATAGGCACTACTATTGCTCCAGAAAGTGTCTCTACCAATGCGAGTGATTTATACGCCAAAAACACGTTTAATTATATCGTTCATTTAACAGAGGGCCATACATTTAAATGGGATCTAGAAGAGGCCATTACGAATGATACACTTATTGTATTAAAAGGTGAGATAAGACAAAACGGAAAATCATAATAAAATGACAGAATTAATAGAATTTATTAGTAGTAACATCCAAATGATATATATCGTCATACTGATGATATTTGTTGGAGTTGAAATTATAGGGCACGTACCAGCAGTGCTTCATACCCCTTTAATGTCAGGCGCTAATGCTATACACGGCGTTGTGATTATTGGAGCCATTTTAGTTTTACTTGGGGTTAACCCTGAAAATTATTTAGGACAGGCCCTTGGGTTTGTGGCTGTTTTACTTGGTACGCTAAACGTAGTTGGTGGTTTTGTAGTGACAGACCGCATGTTGGAAATGTTTAAAAAGAAAAAATAATGAAAGAATATCTATTTAGTCTCGAGTTTATTTATTTGNTAGCATCTATGACTTACATNCTTGGCNTAAAGATGCTTGGTAAACCAGAAACAGCAAGAAAAGGAAACTTAATTGCAGCAGCTGGTATGACCATAGCTATTATTGGTACTATTTTCTTGCATAAAGAGGTTGTGCCAAATTATATTTATGGATTAATAGGAACGGCTATTTTAATTGGAACCGTAATTGGTTGGATGATCGCCAAAAAAGTCGCTATGACCAAAATGCCGGAGCTGGTCTCTTTATTTAATGGTATGGGTGGTGCGAGTGCTGCTTTAATAGGTCTTATTGAATTTGAACATTATACAGGAGACACCCTCTCTACAACAACCATTGTTGCAGGAATCATTATTGGTAGCATCTCCTTTTCAGGAAGTATGATTGCCTGGGCCAAATTAAACGGAACGTTAAATAAACCCTTACGATTACCAAAATATAACGTATTAAATAATCTAATTATTATTGGTGTTGTTCTCTTTGCATCGTATATCGCTTGGTCTGGAAGTGAAAGTCAATTATTTATCTATATTCTGTTTTTCGCAGCATTAGGCTATGGTATTCTCTTTGTTTTACCAATTGGGGGCGCAGACATGCCAGTGGTTATTTCTTTATTGAACTCATTTACTGGATTAGCAGCAGCCCTTGGTGGTTTTTTATACGGAAATATGGTTATGCTAACAGGAGGTATCCTAGTTGGATCTGCCGGTACTATTCTAACCTTTGCCATGTGCGATGCCATGAATAGATCTCTTGTGAATGTTATTTTTGGAAGTTTTGGTGGAGGTGGCGACTCTCTAGTTGATGAAAGTGGATCTAATACTATGAAAGGATCTATTAAAAAAACAACCATTAGTGATACCGCTATTTTAATGAATTATTCTCAACGCATTATAATTGTCCCAGGTTATGGCTTGGCTGTCGCTCAAGCGCAACATGCGATACATGAATTAGAGCAATTACTAGCAAGCAGAGGTATCGAAGTTAAATATGCCATTCATCCCGTAGCAGGGAGAATGCCTGGACATATGAACGTCTTATTAGCAGAAACAAATGTCGATTATGACAAGCTTGCCGAAATGGAAGATGTGAATCCGGAATTTCAAAATACAGATGTTGTTTTTGTTGTTGGAGCCAATGATGTTGTTAACCCTGCCGCACACAACAACCCATCAAGTCCAATTTATGGCATGCCAATTTTAGATGTTGAAAATGCAAAAAGCATTATTATTAATAAACGTACTATGAATCCGGGATATGCCGGTATTGAAAACGAACTATTTTATAACCAAAAAGCATCTATGTTATTTGGAGATGCAAAAAGTGTTATACAAGCGTTAATTTCTGAATTAAAAGGCATGTAAACAACAAAACACACTATAGTAATAAAGCCATTTCAAAAAATGAAATGGCTTTATTTATTTATATCATATCACTATTATTTTTTCTATTTTTGTCGTAATACTAAAATTATGGCTTTAACATTAAAAGGAGATAAAGAAATCAGTAAGATTCTGACCATTAAACAGAAATCTTTGCAGATTAATTTAAACGAACATATTTACGGAACTTTTGCGGAAATAGGTGCTGGTCAAGAAACTGTTCGTAATTTTTTTAGAGCTGGAGGTAGTTCTGGTACGATTGCAAAAGCAATGTCTGCTTATGATAAGGATTTTAGTGATGCCATCTATGGTATTGAAGAAGATAATCGTTACGTAACAGAGCCGCGTTTACGTAGAATGTTGAACCATGAAGTAGAACTTATTGAAGACCGGATTTTAAGAGAAAAACATCCTGATAAGTTGTTTTTTGCCTTTGCAAATACGGTAGCGACTATCGACTTTTCTAAAAAGTTTAAAGGCCATGGTTGGGTTGGTATTAAATTCCAGTTAGACCCGTTAGAAGATTATAACGAAATAATTATACATTTAAGATTCAAGCAAACAAATGCACAGTTGCAGCAAGAAACTTTAGGAATACTTGGTGTTAACCTTATTTTTGGTGGTTTCTACATGCACGATGACCCAAAAGAAATAGTAAGGTCATTATATGATAATATAGAGAAAGATCAAATCGAAATTGATATGATCAATTTTTCAGGTTGCAGATTTACCTATGTTGATAACAGGTTAATGAGTTTACAATTAGTGAAAAATGGCATGACAGATGCTGTTATGTTTGGACCTGACGGAATGAACTTACTTCCTGCACAAGTACTTTATAAGAAAAATATCTTAGCATTACGAGGTAGTTTTAGACCTGTTACAAAGGTAAATATGGATATTTTTGAAAAGTCCAAAAAATTATTTTTAGCTGAAAAGACTGTAGATAAAAACAATGTTAAAATTATTTTTGAAATTACGCTTGCTAATTTGCGTGCAGAAGGTAAAATAAATGAACGTGACTTTTTAGACAGGGCTGAATTATTATGTTCTCTTGGACAGAATGTAATGATAACAAACTTTCAAGAATATTATCGTTTAGTTGAATATTTTGCGCTATTCACAAAAGAAAGAATGGCCTTAGCCATGGGTGTTTATAACCTTATTCAAATTTTTGATGAGAAATATTATCGCGAATTAAGTGGAGGTATTTTAGAAGCATTTGGTAAATTATTCTATAGAGACTTAAAGGTGTATCTCTATCCGTATAAAAATCATGAAACAGAAGAATTATATACAAGTGAAAACTTAAAAGTACATCCACGTATGAAAGAATTATATAAATTCTTTAAATACAATGGGAAAATGCTCGACATAAAAGATTTCAATCCAGATATTATGGATATTTTATCGAGAGAGGTTCTAAAAATGATTAATGATGGCGAAAAAGGATGGGAAGAAATGCTTCCAGAAGGTATTCCCGATATCATAAAGGATCAGCGACTATTTGGATATTCTAGAAGAAATAAATTAAAATAAATTTAATTTATTTCTTCTAGAATTTGCGCGGCGTGCTCTTTCGTTTTCACCTTTGCTATAACGCGTTCAACTAAACCATTTTCATCTATTAAGAAAGTCATTCTGTGAATGCCATCATAGGCTCTGCCCATAAACTTTTTTGGGCCCCAAACACCAAACGCATTAATAACCGTTTTGTCTTCATCGGCTAAAAGTGGAAAAGGAAATTCGTATTTGTTTTTAAAATTAGCTTGTCGCTTTGCAGAATCAGCACTAACACCCAATAGGTCATAGCCTTTCGCTTGCAACGTTTTATAATTGTCTCTTAAATTACAAGCTTCCACGGTACACCCTGGAGTACTTGCTTTTGGGTAAAAAAACACAACCAGCTTTTTTCCTCTGTAGTCACTTAATGAAATTGTATTTCCTTGTTCATCTTTAGCCGTAAAATCAGGAACGGCATCACCTTGTTTTAGTGTGTTCATAGTCTTAACTTTGAATTTCTAACAAAAATACGTTTTATGACTAAGAAAGAGAAAATTAACTTTGTTATTAATACACTTTACACACTTTATCCTGAAATCCCTATTCCTTTAGATCATAAAGACCCATATACCTTATTAATAGCCGTATTGCTATCTGCGCAAAGTACTGACGTTCGTGTTAATAAAATTACGCCTCTTTTATTCGAAAGAGCAGATAATCCGTATGATATGATTAAGCTTTCTGTTGAAGATATTCGTGAGATTATAAAACCTGTCGGCTTATCACCTATGAAAAGTAAAGGTATTCATGGTTTATCAAAAATTCTTATTGACAAACATAATGGAGAGGTCCCACAGAGTTTTGAGTTTTTAGAAGAATTGCCCGCCGTTGGACATAAAACCGCGAGTGTAGTAATGTCTCAAGCTTTTGGTGTTCCTGCATTTCCTGTTGACACGCATATTCACAGATTACTATATCGTTGGAATTTAACCACTGGTAAAAATGTAGTTCAAACTGAAAAAGATGCTAAACGTTTGTTTCCAATGGAATTATGGAATGAGTTACACCTCCAAATAATTTGGTATGGGCGACAATATTCACCTGCAAGAGGCTGGGATCTAGATAAAGATATTATTACTAAAACGATAGGAAGACAATCTGTACTTCAACACTATTATAAAAATAAAAAGGCCTAATAAATTTTAGTTTATTAGGCCTTTTAAGATACTTAATTTAAAAGTGCTTCAAACTTTAATTTATTATAATTTATAACACTTAAAGCCTTAGAATAATTTAAAAGAAAATTAACCGTTTCTTCTTTCGGTTCAAGATTTTCTATGTTTTTAATAGAATTTTCAGAGTAAATTTTTGCCATTTTTTAAAGTTAAGGGATTATTTATACCAATAACGTAGCAAAATACTCTTTATTGTATTAATTCGTCAAAACGATATTGTGTTTATCAATAATCTTACGTAAATTAATTAAGGCATAACGCATTCTTCCCAATGCTGTATTAATACTAACACCTGTTCTGTCTGATATTTCTTTAAAACTCATATCATTATAAATACGCATCATTAATACTTCTTTTTGATCAACTGGAAGCTCATCTAATAAACGTCTTACGTCATTTTCAACCTGTTCTTTGATAATGGTTTTTTCAGCATTTAAACTGCTATCACTTAACACTGAAAAAATATTAAAATCACCTGCATTGTCAAATTTTGGCATTCTGTTATTTTTTCTAAAGAAATCAATCACCAAGTTATGAGAAATACGCATCACCCATGGTAAAAATTTACCTTCTTCATTATAAGCGCCGCGTCTTAGCGTACGAATCACTTTAATAAAGGTATCCTGAAAAATATCTTCAGCAACATCTCTGTCGTATACTTTTGAATAAATAAAACTGTAAATTTTCTGTTTGTGCCTTTTAATTAGAATTTCTATGGATTTTTCGTCTCCATTAATATAGTTACTAACTAATGAGGCGTCCGTAATAAGTTGTTGTCGCATAATATTTACTTTTAATGCACGAAATAGATTTTCGTTGCTTGGGGTTATTAAGTTTAAAAGTAATTTTATGCTATAGATGTGTGTTTTTGAAGTTATTATACAATCAAAGATAAGAACATTCCTTCCTAAAAACAATAAATCACATTTTTTTTAACAATATATTCGATAAACGGTAATTTTTTATGCTCGCTTACTTGTAGTATCTTTACGAAATTATCCTCTTGAAAAACCTATGAACACTGCTATTTCCGAAGTAAATCCAAAAGAAAACATCATTATAAAAGGTGCACGATTACATAACCTTAAAAATATTGATGTTGTTATTCCCAGAAATAAATTAGTTGTAATAACGGGTTTGTCAGGTTCTGGAAAGTCTAGTTTAGCTTTTGATACACTTTATGCAGAAGGACAACGACGTTATGTAGAAAGCTTATCGAGTTATGCGCGTCAGTTCTTAGGGAGATTAAATAAACCCAAAGTAGATTATATAAAAGGTATTGCACCTGCAATTGCCATTGAACAAAAAGTAAATTCTACCAATCCGCGTTCAACTGTTGGTACCACTACAGAAATTTATGATTATTTAAAATTATTATTTGCCCGAATAGGTAAAACCTACTCGCCTATTTCTGGTTTAGAAGTTAAAAAGGATACCGTTTCAGATGTTATAAGTTATATAAAAACATTTTCAGAAGGTGAAAAACTTCTCCTCCTCGCTCCTATTTATTTAGAAGAAGGACGCAGTATAGAAGACAAACTTAAAACGTTGCAACAACAAGGTTATGCTAGAATACAAGTAAATAACTCCGTTTTAAGGATTGATGAGGTAAACACGCTAACTAAAAAGGACAGTGTTTTATTGGTTGTAGATAGAGTTATTACAAAAGATGATGAAGATTTTTTAAACCGCCTAGCTGATGCCATACAAACCTCTTTTTTTGAAGGAAAAGGTCAATGCATCATAGAAACATTAAGCGATAGCAAACAACGCGCTTTCAGTAATAAGTTTGATTTGGATGGCATCAGCTTCTTAGAGCCTAATGTTCATTTATTTAGTTTTAACAACCCTTATGGCGCATGCCCTAATTGTGAAGGCTATGGAGATATTATTGGTATTGATGATGATTTAGTAATTCCAAATACGGCACTCTCAGTTTATGAAAGTGCTATTTTCCCATGGCGTGGAGAAAGCATGAGCTGGTATAAAGACCAATTAGTTAATAATTCGCATAAGTTCGATTTCCCCATTCATAAGCCTTATTTTGAATTGACAGATGCTCAGAAGAAATTAATTTGGACTGGCAATCAATATTTTGAAGGTTTAAATTCGTTCTTTGCGGAATTAGAATCTAAAGCTTATAAAATTCAAAACCGGGTGATGTTATCTCGTTACCGCGGAAAAACAAAATGTAAAACCTGTAATGGCAAGCGTTTACGCGTTGAGGCTAATTATGTAAAAATTATAGGTGCTACGATTACCGATTTGGTGGAAATGCCTTTAGATAAACTCACCACCTTCTTTAAACAATTAGAATTAAACGATCACGACACACATATCGCTAATAGATTATTAAAAGAAATTAATAACCGATTAGCATTTCTAGCCAATGTAGGTTTAGATTATTTAACGCTGAATAGAAAATCTAATACCCTTTCAGGTGGTGAAAGTCAGCGTATAAATCTTGCAACATCATTAGGGAGTAGTTTGGTAGGCTCCATGTATATTCTGGATGAACCTAGTATCGGTCTGCATCCAAAAGACACAGAGCGTTTAATTTCGGTTTTAAAATCGTTACGCGATTTAGGAAATACAGTTATTGTGGTTGAGCATGATGAAGATATTATGAAAGCTGCAGACTACATTATAGATATTGGCCCAGAGGCTGGAACCTTAGGAGGTCATGTCGTGGCCGAAGGTATTTATAAGGATATTTTAGCTTCAGACTCGTTAACGGCTAAATATCTAAATGAAGATCTAAAAATTGAAGTTCCAAAAACTAGAAGAACGTCAAAATATCATATTGATATTGTTGGAGCGAGAGAGAACAACCTAAAAAATATAGATGTTAGCTTTCCGTTAGGCATGCTTACGGTTATTACCGGTGTTTCTGGAAGTGGAAAACGTTAGGCATGCTTACGGTTATTACCGGTGTTTCTGGAAGTGGAAAAAGCACCTTAGTTAAAAAAATATTATTCCCTGCACTTCAAAAAAAATTAACTGATTTTGGTAATAAACCGGGACAATTTACGGCTTTAGAAGGTGATTTTAGCAACATAAGTCATATTGAATTTGTTGACCAAAACCCAATAGGAAGGTCGTCTAGATCAAATCCTGTGACTTATATAAAGGCCTATGATGATATTCGTGCTTTGTACTCCAAACAGAAACTAAGTACTATTAGAAATTATCAAGCAAAACATTTTTCTTTTAATGTAGATGGCGGACGCTGTGAGACTTGTAAAGGTGAAGGTGAAGTGACTATTGAAATGCAATTTATGGCCGATGTGCATTTAGAATGTGAAACTTGTAAAGGAAAACGCTTTAAAAAAGAAGTTCTTGAAGTCACTTTTGGGGATAAGAATATTGACGATATCCTTAATCTAACTATTGATGATGCCATAGCCTTTTTTGAATCTACTGAGCAAACTAAAATAAAAAACAAACTACAACCGCTGCAAGATGTTGGTTTAGGCTATGTGACTTTAGGCCAAAGCTCCTCTACCCTTTCTGGTGGCGAAGCACAACGTATTAAACTCGCTTCGTTTTTAGGTAAAGGAAGCAAAAAAGATAATACGCTTTTTATTTTCGATGAACCAACAACTGGACTTCATTTTCATGATATTCAAAAACTTTTAAAGTCGTTTAATGCCTTAATTGCAATAGGACATTCTATTATTGTTGTAGAGCACAACATCGATTTAATAAAATGTGCAGACCATGTTATTGACCTTGGCCCAACTGGAGGTCTTTACGGAGGAAACCTAGTGGCCTCAGGAACTCCAGAAGCTATTATAAAAATAAAAACTTCTGAAACGGGGACGTATCTAAAAGAAAAGATTCAATAGGATTATAATTATTTGAGCGTCTGCCTACCAAGAGACAGGTTACCCAAGGGTCGGGCTTTTAGTCATGCACGTCCATTTTGAATTATTGAATTCATGAACATAAACGTTTCGCTATATCTTTCTTGTGCAGACCGTGCTTCTAAATCTCATCAAATATTTTCCACATATTTAATTGAGTTTCAAACCAACCTTATAGTTAAGTACAAAAAAGGTATGCCGTTTCAATCCCTAACGAGAACGAACATGTCATGTTAAATAAACTTAGTTCTATATTAATAATACAGAAACGCAAATAGTCCTAAAATAACCGCAGTTAATGGTGCTACAAATAACAAAAACAAAAATGAAGCTACACTGGTTTTAAAAAAGGTTTTAAACCAACCTTGCTGATAAAAACGCTTTAATGCTAAATACAGATAAAAAAATGAAGAAAGCGCTATTAGCCAATCGATAGAGTCCGGAATATCCCAAATAAAATTAACACCTAAAATGAGACTAAATACTGTAAATAAAAATGAAAAATAATAAAAACTAAACACCAAATGATGTGCATACAGACCATGTTTTCTGTATAAAATCTTTAAAATAAATGCAAATATTGGCAGCAAAAAGAACATCGCAATAGGTATGGTATCATAAAACGTTTGCAGAATACTTCCACCCTTTCTTGATTTATAGAACCTTAATGCTTGTCTATAAATGCGTCTTTGAAAAACGCCAGCATCATCTTCCATTCCCATCTTTTTATAAAGCGTATCGTCTGGTGCATTTGCAGCGATTAAAGAATCTATAGCTTTTGAATCAAAATCAAAATTTGCAATACCGTTTTTTCTAAAATCTTCAGCATTTACCAAGGAGTCCATTTTTTCTTCAGAAAAACCATGGATATAAACATTATCCTTTAGAGATTCTCGGAGTTCAGCACGCGCAATGGAATCTACTACTACTTGTTTTAATAACTGAACAGCTTCTGTAGAATCTTTAAGACGATCATCGGTTATACTATCAACTATATTTTCCTTTTTTATAGTTTCAGCTAATTTTTCATCTAATATCTCTACTTGGCTTCGTTGAATAAATGAAAAGAAAAAGAAAAACACTACGGAAATAAAAAGATACAACTGAGCTGGATGCAGATAAAGCAAACGTTTACCAGCTATAAATTTTTTGGCTAAATATCCTGGTTTAAATAATAAAGGAAAGAAACTTTTAAAAAAACGTGCATCAAAAGAAAAGTAGTTGCTTATCGTGTTGTAAAACAGCAGCTTAATAGTAAGATCATCTTTGGATTGTTGCCCACAATTTGGACAAAACTTAAAGTCTTCATTAAATTGTTGTTCGCAGTTCTTACAAGTTTCTAATTGGTCAGACATAAAATGATTGGTTTCTATAAAAGTAAAAAAAAGATTTAACAATCAACAATAACTATAAAACTGATAATCATGTATTTACATTTTTGGCACGCAAATTGAAAACTCTAATACCATTTATGTATTGAATTTTCTCTTACAGCTAATTCAATATAGACATGTTAAAAATAGCGAAAGCCGATAAGCTAAAGAGTAGGCAAAACGAAATACCAGTTATCATTTGAATTTATTGTAATAAATTCGAAATGTAAATGGTATCTAATCCTAAGATTATGAAAAGAGTATTACAAGTANCTGCAAGTCTGTTGATAGGATTAACGACTGCATCAGCAACAGAANAACACAACTCAGAATCAAAAAAAGGTTTTGATAAAACACAAAAAAAAGCGCTATGCACAACCTATTATGTTTGTTAAANGCGGCATTGAGTTTTTAATTTTTCCTGATGGAAGTTTTGATTTTAACACCAATATTGATGATGGTTTTTATGATGACACCTATTATAGATTTAATTCTAGAAGAAGTAACATAAATACAACTCGTCGAGGACCAAATTCAAGTATAAAGTATCGTTTAAATCGTTACACGAATAGAGGTGTTTTAATTTCTCGTGATAGAGATGGCAAAGTAAGACGCATTGGTAATGTTTATGTGAATTATGATAGATCCGGACGTATCACCCGCACAGGTTCGATATTTATGGGCTATAACAGAGGAAGACACTCAAACTTATATAGAGTTGGTGGATTACAAG
>JGI20153J14295_10001587_pt1 | contig 17346 bp, 15 predicted proteins | sample COG_03_FD_14295 | JGI IMG/M metagenome (IMG submission 14295) | reverse complement strand
GTGGTTATCATGCTTTATTATGGTTATGACTATTGGCACATTGCCTGGTCGAAAGGCTGGACTTCAGATACAATATGGGCTGTTCGTCTATGGATACCATACTCAGCTTTACCAATCGGTTTTTCTCTTTTGCTTTTACAACTTATTGCTGACTTGGTTGCGGTTATTTTGAAGATCGATGCCCCTTTCGGATTGGAGGATAAATAATGGATCCATTATTCCTTGGTGCGCTTGTTGCGATTATAACAATCGTTGTTCTTTTCTCTGGCGTTTCTGTTGCAATTGGATTGTTAATTGTATCGGCCGGTTTTCTTATTACTTTTGATGGTTTGCGCTCACTTGAGTTGATGCCAGAGATTCTCTTTGGAAAGCTTGATAGCTTTGCGCTTCTTTCTATTCCTATGTTTATCATAATGGGCTCTTCGATTGCCTCTACGCGAGCAGGTGCAGATCTTTATGAAGCATTAGAGAGATGGCTGACACGTGTTCCAGGGGGATTGGTTATCTCTAACCTTGGAGCCTGTGCTTTGTTTGCGGCTATGTCTGGCTCTAGTCCTGCAACTTGTGCAGCTATTGGCAAGATGGGCATTCCAGAGATGCGCAAACGCGGGTACCCTGACGGTGTTGCAGCTGGTTCTATTGCTGCAGGTGGAACGCTCGGTATTCTTATTCCACCATCAGTTACTATGATCGTTTATGGTATTGCCACTGAGACATCTATTGGCCGCTTATTCTTAGCAGGGGTTTTCCCAGGTTTGCTCTTGGTTACTCTTTTTATGGCATGGTCATTATATTCTACATGGAAGTCGGGTGACGCTGCACTCTTGTCACCACGTACATATACTTGGAAAGAACGCTTTGAGATCTTACCACGTGTGATACCATTTATACTGATTATTCTTGGCGTACTGTATGCGATGTACGGTGGCATTGCGACGCCATCAGAAACAGCTGCAGTTGGCGCTTTACTATGCTTATTAATAGCTATGATTATTTATAAGCTCTGGCACCCACGCCTTTTATGGCAGGTGTTACGCGACAGTACTAAAGAAAGCGTAATGATTTTGTTTATCATCGCAGCTGCAGGTGTGTTCTCTTATATGCTGTCAAGTTTGTACATCACACAATCAATAGCTGAATGGATTGGGACTTTAGATGTAAACAGATGGATCTTAATGATTGCTATCAACATCTTTCTTCTGATTGCTGGATTCTTCTTACCACCGGTGGCAGTGATCTTAATGGCCGCACCAATCTTGCTGCCGATCATTACAACAGCTGGCTTTGACCCAATTTGGTTTGCTGTTATTTTAACAATTAATATGGAGATTGGTTTGATCTCGCCACCTGTTGGATTGAACCTCTATGTCATTAACGGCATTGCCCCAGATATTCCGCTAAAAACCATCCTCTCGGGATCTCTCCCTTTTGTGGCCTGTATGATAGTTGCAATAATTCTACTCTGCATCTTCCCTGACCTCGCTACGTGGTTGCCAGACTACATGATGGGTACAGCAAGGTGAAAAAATATAGTGCTTTTGACCCAACGTTCTAATAAATTTCTGGTTAGAAAGTGTTATATGTTTTTAGCTAATAGGAGGATATTAATAGATGAGTAAATTTGTAAATATACTTTCTGCTGTATTTGAAAAACAACAAAATTGGATATGGACGAAAGAAAAAAATACACAAAATATATTTGAACTTATAGATGAGCTCTTAGGAGCAAGTGGTGAAGTAAAAGGTGTCAGTCTAGCTAGAGAAATACTCAATTGTTATTTTGATTTTTCAAATGAAGAAAAAGTGTCATTTTTTAATTATTTAGTTTCCGAATTAGATGTTATTCCTGATGATATAAGAGAAAAGTTAAATGCTTATGAAGCTGATAGAAGTAAAATAAATTACAGCGCTTATATGTCAGCGGCAGAACCTAAACGCCAAGAACTTATAAGGAAATTAAATCAAGTTCCTGCGGCAACACAAAGACTTGTTGCAATGCGGCGTGATCTCTTAGGATTTTTAAAAGAATACCCAAATCTTGCTCCAGTAGATTTAGATTTCCAACATTTGTTTACGTCATGGTTTAATCGTGGATTTTTAGTTCTCCAAAGAATAAGTTGGCAGAGCCCTGCCAATATATTAGAAAAAATAATTCAATACGAAGCTGTCCATGAAATTAAAAGCTGGAAAGATTTACAAAGTCGATTGGAACCAGATAATAGACGATGCTTTGCATTTTTCCATCCATCAATGCCAGATGAACCCCTAATATTTGTTGAAGTGGCTTTGACTTATGGCATACCAAATTCCATACAATCACTTTTAAATTATAACCAAATAATAGAAGAAAAAAATCTTGCAAATACAGCAGTTTTTTATTCTATTTCAAACTGTCAATCTGGACTAGCTGGAATTTCCTTTGGTAATTTTTTGATAAAGCAAGTTGTCGAGGATTTGTCTAATGAATTTGGGAATTTAAAAACCTTTGTAACACTTTCCCCAATACCACTATTTAAAAGTTGGCTTGAAAATACAAAACGAAAAATAGATAAGCTTGATGCTAATAATCTTTCAAAATTAGCAGCATATTATTTATTAAATGGAAAAAGGGATGATAATACTCCAATTGATCCAGTAGCACGCTTTCACTTAGGAAATGGCGCTCTTGTTCATGCAGTTCATGAAAGTGCTGATACATCGAAAAAAGGTGTAAGTCAGTCATTAGGAACAATGGTTAATTATTTGTATGATCCATCTCTTATAGCAATAAATCATGAAAAATATGCTTCAGATAATATTATACCAGCTTCAAATGAAATAATAAATTTAAGTAAATTAGCTGTAAAAGCAGGTTTATAGGAATGAAATATGAATAATCCTTTATATGATAATTTGTTTGGAAAGTACCTAGATGCAGAAACTGTATTTATAGAAACAACTAATGATAAAGTAATTACCCACGGTGGCTTTGTTGTAATGGCGGCGCGCCTTGCTAATGTATTTAAATCTTTGGGATTAAAGAAAGGTGATAGATTAGCTATTCAGGTTGAGAAGTCTGTGACAGCGCTATGTATTTATGCGGCCTGTGTACAATCAGGTATAATTTTCCTTCCGCTAAACACAGGATATACTTCAAATGAAATAAAATATTTCATTAAAGATAGTGGTTCCAAATTATTAGTATGTGATGATGAGAAGTTATCTGAAATAAAGATAACACTGCAAGATACTGAAATTGAGTTACTTACTCTTAATGAAGATGAAACAGGTAGTATAGTTGAGCTAGCAAAAGAACAAAAAAATAAATTTGAAACAGTTGAAGCAAATGAAGATGATCTAGCTGCCTTTCTCTACACCTCTGGAACTACAGGAAGATCTAAAGGTGCAATGCTTACACAGAATAATTTATTATCGAATGCAAAAACGCTCGTTGATTATTGGCAGTTTGATAATAAAGATACTCTTTTGCATGCTTTACCAATTTTTCATACTCATGGTCTCTTTGTTGCAATTAACGTTAGTTTAATTTCTGGATCTAAGATCATATTGATGCCTCGGTTTAATGTTGATGAGCTGATTAATAATATTCCAAAGGCTACTGTTTTAATGGGTGTACCGACTTTTTATACACGGCTTTTATCAAAAGACACATTTAACAAAAAATTATGTGAGAAGATGCGGTTATTTATCTCTGGCAGTGCGCCTCTATTGGCTGAAACACATGTAGATTTTGAAGAACGTACTAGTTTTAAAATATTGGAACGATACGGCATGACTGAGACAAATATGAGTACGTCAAATCCATATAATGGCGAGAGACGTGCTGGAACTGTAGGTTTTCCATTACCTGGAGTTGAACTAAAAATAACTGACCCTAAAACAGGCAATGAACTATCAAGAGGTGAGATTGGTAACTTAAAAGTTAGAGGCCCAAATGTTTTTGTGGGTTATTGGAATATGCCTGAAAAAACGAAAGAAGAATTACGTGAAGATGGGTTTTTTATAACAGGTGATCTTGGGCTTATGGATGAAGATGGATATGTTCAAATTATTGGTCGAGATAAAGATCTTATAATTTCTGGTGGATTTAATATATATCCTAAAGAAATTGAATTGTTATTAGATGAACAAGAAGGTGTAATCGAAAGTGCAGTTATTGGCGTTCCACATTCTGATTTTGGTGAGACACCACTTGGAATTTTAGTCAGAGATAAATTACTGGAGCCTAAAATTTCACAAATAGAACAAACAATAAAAAACCAACTAGCTCGATATAAGCATCCGAGAAAATTTATTATAATTGATGAGTTGCCTCGAAATACTATGGGAAAAGTACAAAAAAATTTATTACGTGAAAAATATAAAGATATATTCGCATTATGAGTTTTAAATAGACTTGAGCTATTGATTTTTTCAATTATTGTAATACTTGGATATCATGTATGAAACCGGAGTTTTTTTATGAGAATATTATCAGTCGTATCATTAATATGTTTGCTTAGCGCACAAAGTGCAATTGCTGGCGATATAGAAAAAGGCGCAAAAGCTTTTAAAAAATGTGCAAGTTGTCATAGCATAGAGGCTGGTGGGAAAAAGAAAAATGGGCCAAATTTATATGATGTCTTTAATCGTGGAATAGCCACAAGTGAAGGTTTTAAATACAGTAAAAAACTTATAACATTTGCAAATGATAACCCACAGTGGACACCTGAGTTAATGAACAGTTGGTTGGAGAATAGTCAGAAACTTGTAAAAGGTTCAAAGATGCGAGTTAAAGTAAAAAAAGACTCTGATCGTGATAATCTAATTGCATACCTCCAATCAATGGGCCAATAAATTTGATTTTAATCCGAATATTATAAATTCATCATGCTTACTATTTATTCTGTACCTGTAGCATCTTATTGTGCAAAACTTAGAATTATATTGAGAAATAAAAATATCATATTTAATGAATTACCGCCACCAGGTGGATATGGTTCAAATGAATATCGTAAAATAATTCCATCTGGCAACTTACCAGCAATGATTCACAATGGTTTTATGCTATCAGATTCAGAATCTATTGCTGAATATTTAGATGAATTTTTTCCTTCTATTCCTATGATGCCGAATGCTATAAAACTTCGCGCTAAAGCTCGTGAATTTAGTAGGTCTCATGATACTAGGTTGGAGCCTGCAGTAAGAAAATTATATCCAGAAGTAGAATTTTCTACGCGAAATATTGAGAGTGTTGAGTTAACTGGATTTGAGATATCAAAGCAACTGGCTGCGTTGGCTTTGCTTTTGTCAAAAAATCCACTTGATACTGATAAACTTTGGATATGTGATTGTGGTTTTGCAGTTACTTTTGCTTGGATAAAAGCTTTTGAAAACTCTTTAGGGCTTATTGTTGATTGGCCAGATGAGGTTAAACAATATGATTTAAGATTACTTGGATTTAAAGTTGTTTCAGATGAGCTATCTGCGTATTTACCCGCGATGAATAAATATCTAGAAAAAGCACTCCCAGTCTAAACTTCACATGTCTTTAATGTGTTTATAAACTGTAGTTCTAGATAGTCCCAAGCGCCGAGCTACTAAGCTCACATTTTTTCCAGATTCTAGCCAAGTTTTTTTCACTAAAACACAACTTTCTTTTCGAACTGAAGATTGTGAGCACGTATTACAAGGCGCTAGTTCTGATCCTGATAAATTTTGATCAGTTTGGATAGTTGCATTACGAATAACAAGTCCTTCTGAGTTCGCAACTAAAACACGCATCACTTTCTTAAGCTGCCCTATATTGCCAGGCCATGCCCTAGATTTGAGCGCATCCATGGCTGCTTTAGATAGTCCGTGCTTAGGCGAAATTTGGCGAAGTATTTCTATAACAATTTTACCAAAGTCACTTCTATCCTCCAAAAGTGGCAATTGAACTTGAGCGCCAATTAAGCATTCTAAAAAGGCATCGGATAAATTAGGATTTGATTGTAGATCCTGCATGGAAATTTTACTCGAAAAAAGAAAACCATTTATTGGAATAAATACATTTTTTATGTCCATTTCCTGATGGAATTCTATCACTTCAGTAATAGCATTCTGTACTATTTGGGGCAATAAATTTATGTTTTCAAAGCTTATAATGCGACCACTAGCTTGTGCTAATTTTCCAATTGGGTGACTTTGGACTTCATTTTCAAAGTATCCAACTTTTCCAGAAGCTCCAAAAAGAATACTTTCGTAATTCTCAGACGTAAGTTGTGAACAATCAATTTCTAGACAAGTTTTATGCTCAAGAAATCGTTTATTAAGTTCCAGGATTGTTGACCTTTTTCCAGTGCCTCGATTTCCTTCAATGAATACGGGAAGGCCATGATTTAATGCATTTTCAGCAAATAAAAGGTGTCTCTTTAGTATTGGATCGTCTGCTATATAATTTGGTTTAGAAAGTTTTTTATCTTTATTATTTGTATTCTTTACCTCTTGGGTATTTTCTATAGATTTAATAAGGGTCGATTTTGCTGAAAGATTTACAATTTTTTTAGCTGTATTGGCTTTCATAGACATGAAAACTACTGATCCCATGGCATCTTGAATACGTATTATCTCATCTGAGTTTAATCTATTTATAACTGCGGAAAATGGAACAGAAAAAATATCTCTAAAATGTTGTTTGTTATATAAATTTAAACCATTAAGCATAATTTTTGCGTTTACATTGGCACCATCAATAAAGCCATGGTCATCAACAGCTAAAAGTGCGGCACTTGTGGTAGATAAATATTCATGGCGCGCATGAAATACTAAAATTAATGACTCGCTGAACTGTTCTATGAAAAGTCTATTTTCAACATTTTTACTTGCTAGCTTTACCAAAGCTAATGTGTGCTGCTGGCGTGAAGCTGCATCTGACGTTGCATCAATCACACCTAATATCTCATCATTCTGGCCATAAATAGGAGCTGCAAAGCATGATAGATTTCCTAATTTTTTAAAATAGTGATCTCCACCAGCAACTATCTGGGGTTTTCCGCTATAAAGAGCTAAACCCAAGGCGTTTGTTCCGCGATTATCTTCAGTCCAAATTGAGCCTGGAATTACAGCTTTTCCTGCATCACTTCGCTTAAATTCTTCATCTAGGTATGCATCCAAGACAACGCCACTTGTATCGGCATAAGCAACCATAAAGTTGGTTCCAGCAATTTGATTATACAATAATTGTAATTCAGGTAACACAAATTGACGTATTCTTTGGTTTTTTTCTTGAATAATTGATAAATCAATATCTGAAGTAACTGCATCAATAGGTTTTCCAGTTGGAATAAGACCTACATCTTTGCAGCGTGCCCAACTATTTTTTATTGCACGTTCTTCAGTTGCCACTTCATGAGATAAGGAATCTAGTTTCATATCATCATGATGAGATAATGCAGTATTTTTTATCATAATATAACACTCCAATTACCGAGAATACATAAACTAACGTTTACTAACAAATCAGGCAAGTGTTCAAAAACTGAACATATTTTTATTAAAATGATTAAAAAATGTACAGTTATACAAGTTGTTCGAAGTAAAGTTTACCAATTATGGTGAATATGTAGAATAAATATAGGTGTAATATGAAAGCTCAAGTGCTGAATAAATACGACGATGACTTAACGGCATCTTCGTGGGTCGAAATGCAAGATGTGCCTGATCCTAAGATTGAGAAATCAAACGACGTAATCGTTCGCATCGGTGGTGCTGGTGTTTGTCGAACAGACTTACATATCATTGAAGGTGTATGGCGGGTTGCTACAGACCCAACAGGTAATGAGTTACTTCCATTAATTATGGGTCACGAAAATGCTGGTTGGATTGAAGAAGTAGGATCAGAAGTTGAAGGCCTTAAAAAAGGTGATCCAGTAATTGTTCATCCACACATAACTGGTGGTACATGTCTAGCTTGTCGACGTGGTCATGATATGCATGGTGAAGGTTCAGCTTTTCCTGGTGTGGATTGTGATGGTGGTTATGCAGAAGCATTAAAGACATCTGTTCGTAATATTGTGAAATTGCCTCAAACACTAATACCAAAAGAAGTTGCTGCATATTCTGATGCTGGTTTGACTGCATACCGTGCAGCAAAGAAAGCTTCACGTCATTTATTGCCTGGTGAAAAATGTGTGATAATTGGTTCTGGTGGATTGGGCCATATAGCAATTCAAGTTTTAAGAGCAATGTGTGCGGCAGATATTATTGTAGTTGACCCTTCAGAGATGTCTTTATCATTAGCTGAGTCATGTGGCGCTGATGAATTAGTTAAAGCTGATGGAAACGAAGTTGAGAGAGTATTAGAGCTTACTAAAGGTCTGGGTGCTGAGGCTGTTATGGATTTTGTTGCTGAACGTGGTACTACAGCGAAGGGATTAGCTATGACGCGTAATATGGGTACATATTATGTTGTTGGGTATGGTGAAGATATCAATGTAAGTGCATTTGAAATGATTACAACAGAGAAAAATATTGTTGGTAACTTAGTCGGAACTTGGGCTGAACTTACTGAATTAATGTCTTTGGCTGACAGGGGTAAAGTACACTTATCAACACAGGAATATAGTTTGGCAAATGCTAATAAAGCTTTGCAAGATTTAAATAATGGAAAAGTAAAGGGACGAGCTGTCCTAATACCTTAAATCAAAGAAATACTAAAATCTGGGAGGAATAAAGTATGAAGAAGATGATTAAAATCAGCACATTGACGGTGACTGCAAGTTTACTTGCTGTAGCTGCTCAAGCTGACAAGTGGAGCGATCAATTTCCACATATTAAGAATACTGGCGATATCGCTGGAGAATGTTCTTATGAGTCAATGTCAAAGAAAGATTATTCAGGACAGAAGTTAACAATTAACACACACGCTGTACCTGTTATAGGTGAGCCAACTGCATTACATGCTGAGCAATTCAGTAAATTAACAGGTGCTGAGGTGAATGTTATTCATACTCCAGCTGGTGATTTGTATTCAAAAGCCATGGTTCCATTCCAAGCAGGTCAAGCACCTTATGATATCGTGTTTGGTTTCTCTAACTTTATTAGAGATTGGAAGCAGTACTTACAGCCAGTACCAGCCAAATATGTAAATATGCGTCAAATGCAAGACGTTACACAAAGTCATATTGATGTTAACTCATGGGATGGCGAAATGATCCAATTCCCAATTGATGGGGATCGACATTACTTAAAGTATAGAAAAGACGTTATTGATAATCCAGAATATCAAGCAAAATATAAAGCTGAAACTGGTAATGAATTACGTATTCCGCGCACATGGAAAGAATATGGCGAGATGGCCACCTTCTTTAATGGCTGGGATTGGGATAATGATGGTGAACTAGAGTATGGTTCAGCAGAAGTTATGAAAAAAGATGACTTAATGTTTGCTGCATTTTTTAGTCGCTCAGTTGCTTACGCAAAAAACCCAAGAGTTCCAGGTGGATATTTCTTTGACCTAGAGTCAATGGAGCCTTTAATTAATGGGCCAGGTTTTGTTGAAGCTCTAACTGATTGGGTAGAAGCAACTAAATATGTTCCACCAGGTGGGATTAACTTTGGATTAGGCGATGAAATCAACTCTTTTGGTGGCGGACAAACATTGTTCAGCTTCTCTTGGGATGATGCTTTCGTAGCTGCAATGCAAGACGATAGTCCTATTAAAAATAAAGTTGGAGCTGCGCCATTGCCAGGTTCAGATCGCGTTTGGAACCGTACAAGTGGTTCTTGGGAAAATGAGTATAACCAAGCACCATATATCGTATGGGGTTGGACAGCAGCTGTTGCAAAAGCAAGTAAGAAACANGACGTAGCTTTTGATTACTTATGCTTCTTTGCAAATGATGCTAACCACCAGGCTGACATAGCTATTGGACGATTTGGTGTAAATCCATTCAAGAAATCTGATTTTGATGCAGACATATATGTTGAACGTCAAGGTTGGGATCCAGAAATTGCACAGCAATATGCTGATACATTAATGGAAATGGAAGAGGGCAGCACAAACCGCGTATTCCCACTTCGTGTACCAGGTGTGTTCCAATTTAATAGTGCAATAGCGACTGGAACTTCAAAAGCTTTAGCTGGACAACTTTCTCCTCAAGAAGCGCTTGATGAAGTAGCTGCTGAATGGAAAAAAATTGTTAAGCGTATTGGTGCAGATACAGTAAGAGAAGCATACGCTGTAGGTGTAGCTTTAGAAGACAATCTGTAATAAACTAAATTTAAATAAATATAATTAAATTATTGAGCGTCCCTTAAAATTATTTTTGGGGCGTTCCTTTTAAAGCGGAAAAAAATCATGAATTTTAAACATAAATATTTGTTTTTACTTCCAGGCCTGCTTGTATTGCTTGGAATATTAATCTTTCCAATTGGCTTCACTGTTAGACTTAGCCTTTCTAGTTGGGACAGCTTTTTTCCTGGTCTAGATTTTATTGGATTGGAAAACTATACTCGATTATTTACTGATGACCCTAGATTTTGGGAGTCATTTCAGAGGTTAAGTTTTCTTTCTGTAACTACTGTCTTCTTGCAATATACAATTGGTTTTGCACTTGCGCATATAGTTTGGAAGGAAATTCTATTTCAAAGATTTTTCCGTGTTTTGTTTTTAATACCTATGATGACAACACCAGTTATTATGACTGTGATTTGGAAAACAGTTTTCCATGAATCATTAGGCCCAGTTAATGATTTCTTTAGCCTCTTTGGTGTAACTCCTCTTTGGTTAAGTAGTGAAGCCTTGTCTAAGGTTACTGTTATTATTGTTGAAGTATGGCAATGGACACCATTTATGTTCTTGTTGTTATTGGCTGGTCTTTTATCACTTCCTAAAGAACCATTTTTAGCTGCTTCAATTGATGGTGCAGGTCCAATTAGAAAATTTGTATATGTAACATTTCCATTGATGGCGCCAATTTCGATAGGTGCTATAATTATCCGACTTATTGAAGCATCAAAAATAATGGATACTGTATATGTTTTAACGTCAGGTGGTCCTGGTACCTCTTCAGAAACCTCAAGTTTTTATATATTCATAAAAGGCTTGCGTGAGTTCCAATTCGGTTATTCTGCAGCCTTATCCTTAACTTATTTAATTATTATGATCATCAGCCTAACAATCATTGCTAAGATGTTAGTTAAACTAATGATAAGGAGCTAATAATATGAGAATTTTTTATGTTACTCTCAAATATACAGCCGTAACGCTATGGTCGATGTTTATTATTGCTCCATTTCTATGGGCATTATCTACATCATTTAAAGATTTCAATTCAGTAACAGGAGGGGCAACATATATCCCTTGGGTTGATTTTGAACCAACACTTGAAGGATGGAGAGTATTACTTCGCTCACCTGCTCAAGGTGGAGTTAATATTGTTGAACCCTATTTAAACAGTATATTTGTGACCTGTATGGCAAGCTTTGTAAGCATTGTATTGGGAACTTTGGCTGCCTATGCTTTATCGCGTTTCACTTTTAAAGCTGGTTTCATTAAAAATGATGATATAACTTTCTTTTTTATATCTCAAAGAATTATGCCCCCTGTAGTTTTGGCAATACCATTTTTTATAATGCTTGGTAAATTAGGACTTCTAGATACTCTATTAGGTTTGGTAATGGTTTATGTTGTCTTATTAATGCCAATTGCTGTTTGGATAATGGTTGATTTTTTCAATAAAGTTCCAATCGAAATTGATGAAACTGCACTTATTGATGGGTGTAATCCATACCAAGCTTTTTTTAAGGTGGTACTTCCTAACTCTATTCCTGGAATGGTAGTTGCAGGTTTATTTTGTATGATATTTGGGTGGACGGATTTTTTCTTTGCATTTATTTTAACATTTACAGAAGTTCAACTTCTTCCAGTTGCAATCGTTTCTTTAAATTCATCAATTACACCATGGTGGAGCCTTTCTGCGGCTGCATTAGTATCAGTAGCACCTTTGGTAGTCGTCGCCTTCATAGTTGAACGATACTTATCAAAAGGAAACTTATCAGGAGCCTTGAAGTAGTATGACGCTGGCAGCATCAAATTTAACAATTGAACGTAAAGATGAATTTTATCTCAATAATATTTCTTTTGAGATGTCCCCTGGGAAAATTTACACGATAATTGGTCGAACGCTTTCTGGCAAAACAACTCTGCTTAAAACTATTGCTGGGTTAATATCGCAAGACAGTGGTAAATTAACATTTAATGGGAATGACTTTGATATTATACCTGTTTGGAAACGCCAAGTTGCTATGGTTTATCAGCAATTTATTAACTATCCCCATCTTAATGTATTTGAAAATATTGCTTTTCCACTCAAGCAAAGGAAACTTGGCAAAGAAGAAATAAATGACCGTGTAAAACAAGCTATAGAACAAGTTGGGCTTGTGGGATTTGAAGGTCGTAAAATTCAAGCCCTATCAGGGGGACAGCAACAGCGAGTTGCTCTAGCTAGATCGCTTGTTAAGAACGCAAATATTTTGTTACTAGATGAGCCTTTGGTTAATTTGGATTATAAATTAAGAGAGCAGCTTAGAGAAGAATTTAAAAAGATCTTCAGCTCTAAAGCATCTGAAGAGGCCATACTAATATATACTACTACTGATCCAGTTGAAGCTATGCAGCTTGGTGGTGAAGTTATAGTTATGGATGAGGGTAAAATACTTCAACAAGGTAGTGCGAAAGAAATTTATGAAAATCCTATAACTACAAAAGTAGCAGAAATTACAAATGATCCTGCAATGAATTTATTTAAAGGAGAAATTAAGGGTAAAAAAATTAAACTTAATTCAAAGATTGAGTTAAGCCTACCCAAACATTTCAAGGATCTAACAGATGGTCACTATACTTTTGGAATTAGGGCGTCTGGTATAACACTTGCAAAATCTGGTTTTCCTTTTCAAATTGAACTTGCTGAAATTAGTGGTTCAGAAACTTTTCTTCATCTTGGCCAAGGTCAAGTTCATGTGGTTGGACTATTAGATGCAGTTAAAAACTTTGATATTGGTGAAACTGTTTCAGTAATTTTTGATATAGAAAAACTTTATGCATTTGGATCTGACGGAATTCTAATGTCATCACCATATAGCGGGACAAAATAATGGCACAAATTAAGCTTCAAAATATTGCACATTCATATAATCCAGATGCTACAGATAGTAAGTATGCACTTAAGCCATTTGACATGACTTGGGTAGATGGTGGGCGTTATGCAATTCTTGGACCATCTGGCTGTGGTAAGTCAACTATGCTGAATATTATGTCTGGCATTGTAAAGCCCTCAGAAGGTCGCTTACTTTTTGATGGTGATGATGTTACAGATAAATCAACCTCTGAACGAAATATTGCACAAGTTTTTCAGTTTCCAGTTATCTATGGAACAATGACTGTTCATGATAATTTAGCATTTCCTCTGGTATGTAGGGGATATGATAAGTCTTTTATTGAATCTAAGGTAAATGAAGTTGCTGAAGCCTTAAGCTTAGAAGGACTATTGTCGCAATCAGCAAAAAAATTAACAGCTGATCAAAAACAGCTGATATCACTGGGGCGAGGATTGGTTCGTGATAATGTCGCTGCTGTATTAATGGATGAACCTTTAACAGTTATTGACCCTGATTTAAAATTTAGGCTTCGACGTAAACTAAAAGAGATAAATCAAAAATATAAATCAACACTTATATATGTGACGCATGATCAAAATGAAGCAATGACTTTTGCGGAAAATATCATTGTTATGGATGATGGTGAAATTGTACAGATCGGCTCACCAGCTGAATTATTTGAGCGTCCTAAGACAACTTTTGTTGGATATTTCATTGGTGCGCCTGCAATGAATTTGTTTGATTGTGATGCAGTTGGTTCGAATGCAATTAAATTTGGTAATGTTGAAATATCAACAAAGACAGATTTAAGTTCAATAAAAAATAAACGTCTCAAATTGGGTATCCGCTCTGAATATCTTCAGTTAGTTAAATCTGCAGGTAAAAACACAATTCATGCGAATATTGAGAGTGTTGATGACTGGGGAAATCACAAGCTAATCACTGCTAATTTTGAGGGCAGTAATATCAAGATAAAAGTTAAGCGAGAAGTGGAAGTTCCAACTGAGAAAATATATTTGAAATTTCCAGCACAAAACTGCTGTGTTTATGAAAATGAAATGTTAATTTCTTAATTCTAAATAAATATTGAAAAAATTACTATTAAACTTATTTAAACTATATATCGAAACTAGCAATCTTACGGAAAATTTTAAGGTAACTTAATATATATTATGGAAAACCTTAAAGAACATTTTATTAAAACTTTAATTGTTGTTTGCGCATCTATATTTATGATGCTTTTTGTCACAAAAATTGTTGTACCTATCCAATCTAATTTTCTACCTGAAATAACGTTATACGCTGCATTAATATTTCCAGTGCACGGTATCAGAGTTTTATCAGCTTGGTTGTTTGGTTGGGCTTCAGTATTTTATTTGTTTATCTCGAACATATTTATTTTTATTATATTCGACAGTGCTACTGAAAATCCATACTCATCGTTGACTACAGAAAGTATAATGGCTTGGATTCTTGTAAGTGTGATATGTGTTTTTACTTTTGATTTATTATGATTATGTGGAATTGATATTAAAAGAAATGCTATAAAGCTTAATAAAGATGCATGGAAATTAATAGTATTAGTTGGTTTTATATCCTCAGTATTTAATTCTTTAGGACATAATCTAATATTTACTTCTACAATTTTACCTGAAAATTCATTGAGATTAATCTTAGCATTTTTGTTTGGGGATACTACTGGTACTAATGTTTGTTTAATAATGCTTATTTATTTCTTTAAATTATTTAGCCGTTATTTTAGTTCCAACCCACTATCTTAATAAATTTTTATATTTATATGATAAGCTTCCTATTAAATAACCAATAAAGATACCAACGGCATCTGCCTTAAAATCATTCAAGTCACTAAATCGATTTACATATGGTTGAATTATTTCGATTGCAGCGCCGAGGCTTAATCCAAATATAACAATAGCTATTCCAAACCGTTTATTTGATGCAGTTAAAGGATATGTTAAGGCAGCAAAAGCAATGAAATGATGCCATTTATCTGTTCCAGGGGCATCAATTTTTTGGGGCAGAGGTGTTAATGTTCCTATCAAAATTAAAATTACAAAAATAAATGTTATGATTAAAGCAAATCTTAAGCCTGGAAATATAAAATTTTTGACTGCAAATAACATAATGACTGTATGCATGAGTTGTCACAAAAATAAAATGTATTAATGTAATGCCATAAATTTAATTTTATAAATAAAATCAACGCTAATTAAAAAGTGTCAAAGAGTACTATAAAATTGAGATTAGCTTGAAACTTTTAGTAATCCACCAATTTCTTTTTTGGCTACTTGATTTGCAATAATTAAAGAAAGTATCCATCCGCTTGATACTGCAGTTGCAATTCCCAGCCAGACACCTTGAACATCAAAATTAAATAGACTGATAAATACCCATACAAAAAATGCTACTCCAAATCCTTGTCTGTAAATACTTATGTAAAGCGTCCAAATTGCTTTTTTAAATGCTTGAAGAATTGAATTAATTGAAAATAGCATCATGTAAATTGGAAATAAAAATGCATCTACACGTAAATAGCTGCTTCCAGCACTTATAACATCTGGATCACTCGTAAATAGTGACATTGCAAAATTTGCGCCTAATAATAATGAGGGTACAGCAATTAAAGACATTATAAATCCTGCTTTCCAACAATATTTAAGTGCTGATCTTACGCGGTCATATTCTTTAGCACCAAAATTTTGACCAGCTATTGGCAGTAGGGCGCCAGTCATACCAAGAACAGGAAGTAATAGAATTTGTTCAATTCTAAGAGCTACACCATAGGCAGCAACTGCATGACCCCCAAACTCTTTGAGTGCGAATTGTACAACAAAACCTGATATAAACATTACCATTAAAGCTGAACTTGCTGGTAATAATTGCGAGAATATTTGTTTAAAAATATCGATTGAAGGTAAAAATTCTATCAGCTTGAATGTTTGCATGGCTTCTAGTTGGAATATACGGAACACTATAAAAACCATAACACAAGTCTGGCTAAGAATTGTAGCTGCAGCAATTCCATTAAAGCTCATCCCTGACCAGTAGTTAGGAATTCCAAACATAAACAATGGATTTAATAACACATTAGCAAAGAAAGCTAACATCAAAGCTCTTTGCATGCTGAGAGTATCGCCATGTGCCTGGAGAATACCATTGCCACCATATGCGATTAAAAAGCCTGGTAATGCAAATATTAGCCATCCAAAATATCCAAGCCCTGCATTTCTATAAGAGCCAGGCTCAGAAACCAATCCAATTAATTTTGGTCCAATAAACCAGCCTAAAATCATTGATAATAAAGTTAAAATAATTGCAAATGTAAGGCCTTGTGAAATGTAACGCCGAACTTGTGATGTTTTACCGCTTCCTTTTGCATTGCTTACAAGTGCACTTAATGCAGAGCTTAGCCCAAAGCCTAATGCCATTAATACAAAAAATGCCTGATAACCTATAGCCAGACCTGCTTGTGCATCTGTTGACAGGCGCCCAGCATAATAAACGTCGACAACATTATATAGAGTTGCAAAAAGCATACCTAAAGCTGCTGGGATTGCAAGCCTTCTAAAGTGTACGGCCATTGACCCTACAGTTAAATCATCTTTTTTCATAAATAGGAGTATCTTTCTTAATTATCCAATATATTTGATAACATAGATTACTTTAGAAATTTAACGTATTCAAAATATATTTTTTAATAATTGGTATATATTATATCAAATGTATACTCTTATTTTTGAACTAGTTCTAATATAAAAGTGGTTTCTTGAATTTGGAAAGTTTATTTGCTGATATATTTATTTTAGAGAAGCTTTTACTGCCGCTATAATTTTTGCTGACATTGGATTTGTAGTAGATCCCCAAGTTGCAGCTAGTTTACCATTTGAGTCAATTAATACTTTATTAAAATTCCAAGATGGCACAAAACCGGCTTTGTCTTTTAATGCCTTGAAGAATGGATGAGCATTTTCACCCTTTACACTTGTTGTGGAACTCATCGGCATGTCTATTCCATAGTTTATTTCACAAAATGCTTTAACTTCCTGATCTGTGTCTAATTCTTGATTAAAGTCATCTGAGGGAACTGCAATCATTTGAAGGCCTTTTTGGTGAAAGCGATCATATAGCTTCTGTAATGGGGCATATTGTCTGGTAAATCCACACATTGATGCAGTATTTACAATTAAATATGGCTTACCAATCCAG
>JGI20153J14295_10001576_pt1 | contig 17395 bp, 9 predicted proteins | sample COG_03_FD_14295 | JGI IMG/M metagenome (IMG submission 14295) | reverse complement strand
CGTTAGCCTTGCAATAACTGCACCAGGTGACAGTAATCACTGTCACCCTCTTCGCATGGAGACTTCAAGAATTCACCTGACACGATATTTTTTGTCGCTTCAATAATCTCTTCTTTCAGCTCTTCTACTTCCTCGTTGGTTATGTTGAATACCTCTTCATGTATCACCCCCTTCGCATCAGGTTCAACAAATGAAAGGACACCCGTATTGCACTTGTATCGATCATCATCGTATAGTGACAGCAGTAATGCGTAGAATACCAGCTGACGTTTATATCCTCCATCAGAACTCGCAGTCTTGCCCTCTATAACATTTCGAGTTTTTGGCTTCCCTGTTTTGTAGTCAACTACACGATACGCAACACCATCTTCACCAATATCTAAACGGTCCAACTTCCCTGTCAGAGGCAATTCTGGAAGCTCTGGAATACCTGTAGGAAGTACCACACGGATACTTAACTCTTCTTTGGTTTTCACTGGAAGCGATTGCTTTGTGTGTGTCAGGTATGGATACAAAGCCTCAAGCCCTTTTTCGAGCAAGCGAACATACTCCTCTTTTGTTACAGGGAGTCGATTCAACTCGCTCTCAAGCATGGTCTTTATTTCAGTGTCACTTGGGAGCTTACCCTTAGCGGTATGATGCTTTGTCGACTTCTCCATGACATTGTGTACCGCAGTACCAAACTGCATATGCACGGCCTGCGTCTCAGGAATACGTAATACGTTTCGATAGAAATAATCCCAAGGGCTTCGTAAGTAATTATTCAATGACGTTGCAGAAAATCCACGTTCTTTTAATAAGTGTGTCAGAAGATCTGCGTCGATGTCTACGTTCTCTTTCTTTTGCAATAATGAAGCAACAGGATCAAACGCGGCATCTTCAGTTGTTGTTTCTTTAGGAAATAAATACTGACTATCCATACCATCAAACAGTCGTGTAGGGGTCAGCTCTTTTCCGTCTGCATTGGTATCAGCACATGATAGATGTAACGTAGTCTTTGCCCGTGTCATAGCTACATAGAACAGACGACACTCATCATCAATCGCATCGAACTCGTTTTCATCTACATGTTTAGTCAGAGGTACTTCAAAGTAGGAACGTCTTGTACCACCTCCCCACAGTCCATCACTCAAGTGAGGTACAAACACGGTGGCAAACTCCAACCCCTTAGACTTATGTGCAGTCATAACCTGCACTGCGTGCGGATCAGTAGAAATGTATGGTGCATTTAATGGTAAATGATACTCAAGCCGGGTTGCAAACATGGCACTTACCTCACGAAGCGTTCCAACACCATCGCGTAGCACAAGCTCTTCAATCTCGTCATACAGACGTCGAACAATACGAGCACCTTCAAACATATCTTCTGATAAAAGGTGATTAAGAAATCCACTCTCCTGCAGGAGGTACTCAAGCACCCGATGAGGAGCCTCATGTACTTCTTTTTTTCTTGCTTCTTCAATCACCACAAAGACATGGTGTGCAGTCTCTACATCTTCTACTCCCAACTCTTTTAACTTTTCCTTGTCAGAAAGAATACTCACTAGCGTCGTTCCATAACTTCGTGATGATGCAATTTTTACGAGGTCATTAATGGAGATACCCCAATAGGTTCCGTGGAGTACCGCAAATAAAGCACCTTCATCCTTATCTGCAATAACAGCATTGATAAGACCCTGCACTGCATGTGTCATTGGGTGCTTCAGAATATCTCCGTCAGCAGAAGCAGTCACCGCAACTCCAGCCTTACGCAAAGCTCCAGCAAATGTTTCTACTTCACGATTAGTGCGAACAATCACAACAATCTCCTCGGGAGCAGTTCCCCCCGCAATTTCATTTTTGATAGTATCAACTACCCATGTGTCTTCAACTGCTTGGTGGGAAAAACAACGTTGTGTCACTTCTGACTTCTCAACTAACTCCGCAGTCAGAGGAACACGCAGCTCCTTAAGAGGACCATCTTCTACTGCCACTAGACTATGAGCAGCATCAAGCACCATTTGTCCAGAACGATAATTTTGCGTCAGTGAAATAGTTTTGGTTCCCTTGAAGATATCGCCAAAGTACAGAAAGTTTTCAAGTGATGCACCTTGGAAACGATAAATAGCCTGTTTCTCGTCACCTACTACAAAGATGTTTGGTGAATCGTGATACGCACACAAGAGCTCAAGGATTTTATTTTGTGAACCATTTACATCCTGATGTTCATCGGCAAGTACGTACTGATATTGTTCCTGAAGGTCTCGAAGCATATCCTCCTGAGACGATAGCGCCTTAACGGTCTGAACAATCATGTCTTCAAAGTCGTATAGCTTTTTATCAGTCAGTAACGCTTCATACTGCCTATATATGTGGAGCAATTCAAAATTCTTTGCAATTGATTTTTCTTTTTTCGTGTACTCACCTCGTACCTTTCCTTTATGAGCACCTTTTTCATGAACCTTCTCAATACCCAGTAGTTCTTCTTCTTGCTTTGAAATAATTTTTGCAAAATCGTCAGGAGTAATATACTCCTGCTTCATTTGTCCGAACATACGCAAGATGTGCGACACGTAGTATGCGGGTGCTCCCATCGGCCGCAGAAGCTTCACTTCCCCACTTTCTAAAATAGATTCAATCAATGTAATCTTTTCTAAATCATTAGCAGGCCGTCCACCAATAACCCGCTCATACGCATCAGGATATTCTTTAATCAATTTCTGTGCAAAACCATGAAAGGTAAAAATAGGAATCTGATACGCACGTGCTCCGATGTACCGACGTAAACGCTCACGCATGGCTTTAGCGCCGGACTCAGTAAAGGTAAGTGCGAGAATACTCTCTGGGGCTGTATCAGTCTGTAGGAGAATGTTTGCGATGCGAAGTGTCAGTATCTGTGTCTTCCCTGTCCCCGGTCCTGCAATCACCATCACTGGTCCCTCAATAGTATCAACAGCCTCTTTCTGAGCAGTATTTAATTGTGCATACGCTTCTTTAAATGCCACATCTGCATTCTGTGTTTGGGTATTCATACCTGTAGTATACCAAAATTCTTACCAACACTTTGACATATTCAAGAGGTGTATTACCCTGCATAACTTCTCTATACTTTTTTTTATTTAGGAGTAATATAACTTCCCTTATGGAATTAAAAGACATAATAAAAGAATCAGTAAGCATCTCTGAGGAAGCATCTTTCAAGGATGCCATTTCACTGATGATTTCTGAAAAGACGAATTCACTGCTAGTTACCGATAACAACGGTCTATTAACTGGTGAAGTGAGTGTAACTGATTTACTCGATGCAGTAGTACCTGAATACCTAGATGGTGACAGTATTGCAGCACACTTTGTTTCACCGGCGATGTTCGAAGAAGCAACAAAAGATGCACAAGAAAAACAAGTTAAGTTTTTCATGTCTACTAAAATAACGCCAGTAAAACTTACTGACGGAATTATGGAAGTAGCTTCAAACGCAATTGCGAACAAAAGTGCCCGAATTCCCGTAATTGACGACGCAGGCAAGCCTGCAGGGATTATCTCACGACGAGGGCTCAAACACATTATTGGTGACGCTCTTAACATTTCTGATACTGAATAAGTACCGATAACAATACCGTATGGAACAAATTGAACTTATATCTCTGATTATTTTTGGAGTAACATTTTTCTTCATTCTTACTGAACGTATCCACCGTACTGTTGTAGCACTGTTTGGTGCAATGACGATGCTTTTAGCTGGAATGTATTTTGACTTTTATCACCCTGAAAATCTACTGCATGTAGTAGATTTCAACACTCTAGGACTCTTGTTTGGAATGATGCTCCTAGTAGGAATGCTTGAACATACTGGAGCATTCCAGTATGCAGGTATCTGGACAGCGAAAAAAACTAAGGGTAATCCTTGGATGCTCATGGTTGCGCTTTCAGGTATCACCGCAGTGCTATCAATGATTCTTGATAACGTAACTACAATCATTTTGATTGTACCTATCACCATCATTATTGCTGACATGATTAAGATCAATCCTGTCCCAATACTTATGGCTGAAGCACTTCTTTCAAACATTGGTGGCGCAGCAACACTTGTGGGAGACCCTCCAAACATCATGATTGGTTCTGCAGCAGGTTTTTCTTTCAATGACTTCTTGATTCATGCTCTTCCTGTGGTACTCGTCACTTGGGCAGTAACACTTATTTTCTTCCGATTCCTTTTCCGAAAGGATCTTAAGGCCGAGCCTCAGAACATTGAACAGCTTATGGCAATGAATGAAAATGAAGCCATTACAGACCCGAAGACACTTAGGAAGCTTCTTATTATCTTTGGTTTAGTGGTGGTTCTATTCTTCTTGCACTCAGCACTGCATATGCAACCTGCAATGGTTGCACTCATCGGTGCTTCACTAGCGCTTCTCTGGATTGCACCACAGCATGACCCTCAGAAGACTATTGAGATGTGCGAACTTTCAGTTCTACTTTTCTTTGGTTCTTTATTTGTCATTGTTGGAGGACTAGAATTCTCTGGAGTTCTTGAACGAGCGGCTGGATTCATCACCAGNGGTGCTGACAGNAATATTCTTTTGACTGCATTGATTATCCTTTGGACCAGTGCAATCCTTTCGGCTATTGTAGACAATATCCCTCTGACCGTTGCGATGATTCCTATCATTACCTTCCTTGGTACTCAGGGAATTCCTGTTGAAATTCTATGGTGGGCACTTGCATTTGGTGTAGGATTTGGTGGAAACGGTTCACCAATTGGATCTACCGCTGGAGTTATTGTTGTAGCAAAGTCTGAAAAGACAGAAAATCCAATCTCATTCATCGACTGGATGAAGCAAGGTGTACCAACCATGCTTGTTGGACTTGTAGTTGCTTCAATTGCGCTCATACTTTTCACTGAGTTCTTTATGACTGGTGGAGACAATGATTACACTGTAGAAGCAGCAACAACTGAAAACCAAGAACACCCAATACCAACTCACTAGAACAAACTGAGTACAAAAAAACACCCCTTGGGTGTTTTTTTGTACCACTTGTCAGCTTTTTGTAAAGGCGTATACTAAAACTATATGGAACTCAAAGACATCATAAAAGAAGCTACAGTTGTTTCGGAGAACGGAACTTTTGATGAGGCTCTTTCTCTAATGCTCACAAATCACACTAATACACTTTTAGTCACCAATGAAGAAGGGGTCCTTTCTGGTGAAGTAAGTGTTTCTGACTTGTTTGATGGCATCATTCCCCTCTCGTTTGATGGTGATCAAGCACTAGCCCACTTGCAAAGCGAAGATATTTTTGCTCAAACGGTAAAGGAAGCAAAGGAAACACCTGTATTCGAGTTTATGAACTCTGACTATACTACCGTTCATCCTGATGACTCAATTATGGATGTTGCTTCAATTGCAATTACCCACCAACGTGCGCGGATTCCTGTAGTTGATCACGATAACCGTCCTGTAGGCATAATTTCAAGACAAGGACTGAAACAGATTCTTGGAAGATATCTCCATAATAAATAGAAAACTAAATTTCTAATCCTTAGAAGCTTTGTAGTGAGTGTAGTTCGAGGCGTGCAAGGAATTTAAAATGAATCGTACATTGGTACGGTGAATCTTAAATTACCGCAGCGCAACGAAGAAATGTGCCACTACAAAGCTTCTAGGATCTGTCGTCTAAGTAGATTTCATACATAGTCCCAACAAAGAATGGCAATGCGAAGATGAGCACAATTTCCTCTAATGGTACTGGCTGTCCATACAGAACAAAAGTTCCAATGTATTCATTTGAATAGGCAAATACTTTATGTACATTTGTTGATGAAATCCAAAGTGAAATTGCTAATGGAATAGAGGCAACTAACGTGAAGTCAATTATTTTATCAAAAAAAGTAACGCTGAGATCTTTATGGAGCGACAAAGCAGCAAGCGCTGAAGCAACTACTGCACCAATAATCCACAGGTATGAGTAAGATAGGAAGATGCCCGAAAACACATACTGGTGTAGTCCTATCAATACCAATACAGCAACACCGAACACTCCAAAGAAAATCATACGTTCCCAGGCACTTCGTGGTGTATACACACCATCATCAAACAACACTTCATACAGAAGGCCTAAGAAAAGCACCTGTACCGTAGTAGCTAACAACATTTCAACTGGTATCAAACCAAACAAACGTGCTTCGGTAATACCAATACTGTACCAGAGACCATAAATATGAGCGGTACCCTCAAATAAAACCGCAACGCCACTACCAAGGAGTGCTATTGAAATAAGAACCGCTGGTGGTGCAAGCGTAAAGTGTGATAGCGCGAGGGCAGGTATACCAAACAACACCAATGAGCTCATAAGAAGTCCTGCATCAAAAATATACAAGGCATACGTACCAAGGGCATAGTACAATGCCATAATAAAGAACAATATAATTTTTCTGTGCATAGTAAGTATATTGTACCAGATGACAAAAGAACGATAGCCACAAGCTATCGTTCTTTTGTATATATCTTTATGAGGAAAATTTAATCTTTTTCAGCAAATCCTAATAAGACTTCAAACGTCGAGCTTTCTCGTGTTGCCGAATCTTCTCAAGCGCCTTTGCTTCAATCTGTCGAATACGTTCTCGGGTCACTCCAAACTCTCGCCCTACTTCTTCGAGTGTATGGTACGTTCCATCGAGAAGTCCGTGCCGCATTTCGAGAATACGTCGCTCTTTATCTGAAAGAGTATCAAGAATCTCTTGAATCTGGTCAGTAAGAATACTGTGTGACACTTCCTGGTCAGGTGAAATCATTTTCTCGTCAGAAATAAAGTCTGAGAGTCGAGATCGGTCGTCATCATCACCAATAGGAAGCTCAAGTGAGATAGTATCCTGACTGATTTTTTCAATTTGGTACACCTTCTCTACCTCGATTCCCATCTCAGTTGCAATTTCTTCTGGTACAGGATCTCGTCCGAAGTCTTGAGCGAGACGTCGTGATACTTGCTTGTACTTAGCCATTGTTTCAACCATGTGTACGGGGATACGGATTGTTCGTGACTGGTCAGCAAGTGCTCGCGTAATAGCCTGGCGAATCCACCATGTTGCGTACGTAGAAAACTTAAATCCTTTAAGGTGGTCGAATTTATCTACCGCTTTAAAGAGTCCTAAGTTCCCTTCCTGAATAAGGTCTAGAAGTGTTAGGTCCGGAGAACGTCCCACATACTTCTTCGCAATAGAAACTACTAAACGAAGGTTAGCTCGTGCAAGAAGGTTCCGTGCTTCTTCATCCTCATCTAGAATACGCTGTGCTAAGTCACGCTCTTCTTGAGCAGTAAGTAGCGGATACTGTCCGATTTCTCGCAAGTACATCTGAATAGAGTCATACCCACTGTCATTTCGCTTGTATGAGTTCTTTTGTGCAAGAATTTCCACTGATGGATCAGCTCCGAGCATACCTCCACTTTGTAGTACATCAATACCTGCAACTGAGAAGTTTTCATTCATCTGCTCCAAGAACGGTATATCTTTTTCAATCTGTGGAAAAAATTTAAGGATCTCATCAAATGTTACATATCCACGCTCACGACCAAGTTTCATCAATTCTGATGATTTTGCTCGTTGCAGTTTTTCAGTCTTGGTAAGTTTTTTCTTTTCAACTTTTTTAACAGGTGCTTTTTTTGCAACAGTTTTAGCGTCAGTTTTTTTAACTGGCGCTTTTTTTGCTACGGTTTTTACTGGCTTCTTGGTTACTTTTTTGATTGCTTTCTTCGCTACTGGTTTTTTGGCAGTTGTTTTTTTAGCTGTTGCAGTTTTTGATACTGACTTTTTAGCTACTGGTTTTATTGCCTTTTTGACGACTGTTTTAGTCGCTTTTTCTACGGTTTTTTTAGTTGCTTTCTTGACCGCCATAATTCGACAACTATACTCTATTTCTGCAAATAGTCCAGTGTTTCCAGACCTATCTTAGCCACATCTCGCACCAGTATTGGCTCGTCCAGGAATTTGCCCAAGGGCAGAACAAATTCGGACATACATTCAGAATAGTCGCTTATGCCCCTTTCTTCATTTAATTAGTCCAATCCTACCATCACGTATTAGTTAAGCTTCTTCGCTGGAAATATTCCAAATAATTCTGGGGTAAAAAGAAGCTCCTCTTGCTTCTTTTTGAGTGCAGCAATATCTCCGAGTGTCTTCATAACTAGGTCATCATCACTAGCAGCCTCAGCCTCATGCAGCTTTTGCGTTTGCGTACGCATCCCCTCTTTTCCTATCAAAGCAGCTAATTCATTTAGTTTATCTACGGTTTCTTCATACACTTGTTTAATAGGAGTTTTCTCTACGTACGCCTCAAGCTTAAAAGATAATCCACTAGTTTTTTTTGCATCAAGGGTGGCCTGTATTTCTGCAAGTGTTTCTGAAACTGTTTTCTCAAGAGCATGCCGTAATGAAGAAGTATGTTCTTCGGGGACGATATCAACTAGTACAGCTAGATACTGACGTAATTCTGTTTTTCTTTGAAACTGCATTTTAGGGTCTTCTGGTATGTGTTGTTTTTGTATCGCTTGGGATGGCTGCGCTGCTGTACGTTTTTGTTCACGCTCTTTTTCTAACTCAGCTATCTGGGTGAGACGTTCGGTTTCAAAATGAATTGCATCTTTGGTAGTATCTAATCGTTCAGCAATTATATTTTCAAAATGCTCCTGGTCAATCCTATTTGGAATTTTTACAACGTACGGCAATATCTCTTCTCGTGCTTTTAATTTAAAGGTACGTTCCTCAAGCTTTTGGTCCTCAAGAACATCAAGCAAAAATTCAATCACATGTGTTGCCTTGCCTATGGCATGTTTAAACTCTGTAGGATCCTTCTGAATCATATCTGCTGGATCCTTACCGTCAGGCATATGTGCCACCTTTACATCCATACCTCGGGCAAGCATGACATCCGCTGCACGCTTAACTGCCGCGATACCCGCTCGGTCAGAATCAAGAGCAAGTACACAGCGGTTACTCAGGCGTTGTAGCAGCATGACGTGATGTTCAGTCAGTGCCGTTCCTGATACCGCCACTGTGTTTGAATACCCTGCTTGATGCGCCATCACTACATCGAACTGTCCTTCTACAATTAGGGAGAAATCCATAGAGCGAATTCCCTGTTTTGCCTTATCGTATCCGTAGAGAATATCAGACTTACTAAAGAGTTCTGTATCAGGTGAGTTTACATACTTCGGTGCTTCAGAGTCTTTTGTAAGAATACGTCCTGAGTATGCAACAACTTTTCCTTGTGGGTCAAAGATTGGAAACATAACTCGGTCTCTAAAGAGATCATACGGCTCTTTTCCGGAATCGGCCCCCTTTACTAACCCAGCCTTTAAAAGCTCAGCAGCGGTGAATTTTTGGGCTTCTAACGCATTTTTAAGCTCTCTCCACCCGTGTTCAGGTGGCCCTGGTGCATAACCGATACGCCATTTTGCAATAGTTTCAGCAGTCACCCCTCTGTCTGTTAAATACGCTTGAGCCTCATTCTTCTTTTTCAAATACTCCTGAAAATATTTTGTCGCTTCTTCAAGCACATCGTACTGTCGATCACGTTCAGTTCGTTTTTTTGGATCTTCACGAGTAAGCTCTACTCCTGCTTTTTCAGCAAGAATCTGTAGGGCTCCTTTAAAATCTACCCCCTCCATTTCTTGGACAAACGTAAAAATATCACCTCCAGCACTACAGCCATAGCAGTAGTACATTCCACGGTCAGGAGAAAGTGTGAATGATGGAGTCTTCTCATTATGAAACGGACACTTCGCTTTCATATGTTTTCCTGCTGGAGAAAGTTCCACATACGAAGAAACCACATCTACAATGGTAAGTCTTTCCTTAATCTGTTGTACCGAATCTCCTGAAGCCATAGTTAGTAATTAGCAGTTAGTTTTTAGCAGTTAGTCATTGGTCTTTAGCACGTAATGGAACCATTATACGCGATTCTAAAAATAACGCACAAATCTTGACTTTTGTGGTCAGTATAGTAGTTTTACTCAAAATCAACTGGGAGAAGCTCAATGAGTCTAGTCATAATTATTACTTCAAAAATAATTGGCAAAACTCGCTTCTACAGTGAGTTTGGTCAAAATGGGGCATATAAAATGATCCCTACCTATCGAGCAATGATGCTTAAAGGTTGCAAGAAAAGATCTTTCAAAGTCACTCGGGACACATACCCGAACGTGTTCCAGAACGCACCGAGTATTGAATGTCCTCCAAATTTTCCACAGACACCATACCGGGGATGGATACGTACTGATAATGGGCGCGGTCCAAGAATTCAATTGTACGAACCAGGCTTTGCAGATCGCTATACCCTCAAGGGGGTTGGTGACCGGGACAGGATAGCAATCCAAATCCACGCAGGCCCTGGAAAATCCACCGGTTGCTTCATGGTCGGAGGGGGCAAAAAAGGCTATCGTTCTTTCCTTGCAGCTTTGGAAACATTTACTGCACCCAACGAAGAGCTTGCTGTCCATGTGCATGCGAGATAAGCCGTCGGAATTGCTCCGGCGGTTTCGATTTTATATTAGTAGGAATAACGTAATTAATTACGTTATTCCCCAAAACAAAAGACCACAGGCAAAGCCTGTGGTCTTTTGTTTTTAATCCCCTACTCTATTTTTCTCAGCCTAGAAATTCTCAGATGATTCCAGATGTGAGGAGCGCAAGGAAAATAATGTGAGCCGTACTTTTGTACGTTGAACATTATTTTCTGTAGTGCGACAAAGCAGATGGGATTAGCTGTGGATTTCTATTTTTCTAGGGATTTTGACACAGCCTGTATCATATCGTACTTAGTAGATCCTTCAAATCCTGATCCAGCTGGGATCAATTTTCCGATGATAACGTTCTCCATCAAACCTGCAAGGTTGTCCTTAGACCCCTTCACTGCAGAGTTAATAAGAATTCGAGTCGTGTTCTGGAATGACGCTGCTGAAAGGAATGATTTACGTGAAAGTGAACTTTCTGTAATACCCATGATGAGCTTATCTCCCTTAGCTGGTGCTTTACCATCTTCTTTCAACTTTGCATTTTCCATCGCAAAGATCCATTCTTCAATAACTTCACCTGGTGTAAAGTGACTGTCGCCTGAATCATTGATTTTCACTCGAGACATCATTTGCTTAACAATAAGCTCGATGTGCTTTCGAGAAATCATCACGCCCTGGAGTTCGTAAATCTTGTTTACTTCTGTAATGATGTAATCCTGTGTCTGAATCTTTGTACCGTACTTAAATAAGTCAGGTAGGAATGCAGAACCGTCAGTCATCATCTGTCCGCCAACAACATTTTCTCCCTTAGAAACGTTCACTGTTCGTCGCCAATCAACAGGATATTCGATCACATCTGACTTCTTTGGTGCAAATGGTGAAGTCTTATCTACTGCAACAACAATAGTTTTCTCCTTTCCATCAACTCGGATTTCTGTAATGAATCCTGGAGTCTTTGAAATAACACATGGGATCTTCGGTAGTCGCTTCTCGAATACTTCCTCCACACGTGGAAGACCTTGTGTTACGTCTCCACCAGCTGACGCAGTACCTCCCGCGTGCTTCGTGTTCATCGTAAGCTGTGTTCCTGGTTCTCCAATAGCTTGTGCAGCAATAGTTCCTACTGCTTCACCAATATCTACTAGATTGTTCGTTGTAAGGTCAACACCGTAACACTTCTGACATACACCACGTAGTGTTGCACATGTCATTGGTGAACGAACTTCTACTGACTCACATGTTGATTCATCAACTAAGATTGCATCACGACGTGTAAGCATATGTCCCTTCTTGAAGAGTACAGTTCCTTTCGCGTCAGTAATTTCAGCAGCAACAACTCGTCCCTTCAATGCTTTAGCAAATGAAATTTCGATTCCGGAAGCTGATAGACGTCCAATGTTTGTACTTTCTTTAGTCTTACAGTCTTTTTCAGTAATGATTGCATCCTGTGCAACCACAAAGAGTCGTCGAGTAAGGTACCCAGCCTTTGCAGTCTGAAGTGCCGTGTCGGCTAGTCCCTTTCGAGAACCGTGCGTTGTAGTGAAGTATTCAATTGGACTCATTCCTTCCTTCATGGAAGATACCACAGGGAACTCAAGTGTTTCACCTCGTGTATTTACAATCAATCCCTTCATACCAACCATCTGCGCGATCTGACGCATAGAACCACGAGCACCAGACTTCCAAAGGTCAAATGCAGAACCGTTATGATCCATGTGATCAGGAATCACTTCCTCAAGATCTGATTTTGTTCGGTGCCAAATTTCAATAATCATTCGTCGTCGTTCTTCTCGAGCAAGAAGACCTGCGTCAAATGCTTCAAGAATCACCCGTTCTTCAGCTCGTGCTTTTTCAAGAATTGCTGGTTTCTCTGGTGGGATAACTACCTCGTCGATTCCCCATGTAGTTCCGGAAATAGTTGCATACTTGAAACCAAATTTCTTAATCTTGTTTACCACTCCAGGAACGATGTCGATTCCTCGGTCGTCAATCAGGTCAAGTACCACTGCGAAGAGATCGCGTTGTGACACAATTTCATTAACATACGTATGGTCGCTTGGAAGTACTGAGTTAAACAGAAGTCGTCCAACTGTTGTCTCAAAGATTTGCCCTTCGTACTGTGCGTACTTTGGAGTATCAGTTGCTAGTACTTTAATCCTTGCTCGGAAATCTACAATACCGTAGTCATATGCATTAATCGCATCGTTAGGTGAAGCGAACCATTTCCCTTCCCCTTTTACACCTTCCATTTCCTTAGTCATCCAGAAGACACCAAGCGCCATGTCCATAAGTGATTCAGAAACAACTGGCTCACCAGAACCTGGCTTTAGAACGTTTCGGTTAGCAGAGATAATTTCTCGTGCTTCAGTCTGTGCCTCTTCTGATAGTGGTACGTGTACCGCCATCTGGTCACCATCAAAGTCGGCGTTGAATGCCTTACATACCAATGGGTGAATTTGAATCGCGTTACCTTCGATCANTACCGGACGGAATGCCTGGATACCCTGACGGTGAAGTGTCGGTGCTCGGTTAAGGAGTACGTGACGATCTTCAATAACGTCTTCAAGAATTGCCCATACTTCAGGCACACCGTCCTCAATAAGACGACCAGCTCCACGAATGTTGTATGCAAGTTCTTGTCGGAGTAGTTCTGAGATAACAAATGGTCGGAAAAGTTCCAGTGCCATATGCTTTGGTAGACCACACTGGTCGAGATCAAGCTCAGGTCCAATTACAATTACTGAACGTCCAGAGTAGTCTACTCGCTTACCAAGCAAGTTCTGTCGGAAATATCCTTGCTTACTCTTTAGGTAGTCAGAAAGAGACTTCAACGGTCGTCGTTGTGCCTGACTCATTGCTGAGTATGCAGTATTTCCATGACGGATTGAGTTGTCGATAAGTGCATCAACAGCCTCCTGCATGATTCGCTTTTCGTTACGCAAGATAACGTCTGGCGCCATGATATCAATAAGCTTTTTCAGTCGGTTGTTTCGGTTGATCACACGTCGGTACAAGTCATTCAAGTCAGAAGACGCATGTCGTCCACCTTCAAGTGCAACCATCGGTCGCAATGCTGGTGGAATTACTGGAATACGTTGTAGGAACATCCATTCAGGACGTACTTCAGCGTGGATTAAACCTCGGATAAGGTTAAGTCGTTTATCGAGCTTTGTTCGCTCAGCAACACCTGCTGTTTCTCGTGCTAGCTCTAGCTTATCTCGTAGTACTTCAAGATCAATATTCTTAAAGAGTTCATAGATAGATTCAGCACCAATACGTGCTTCAAAAAGAGTTGAGTATTTTACAGAGAACTTGTGGAAGTTTGTTTCATCAAGAATAGTTCCTTGTTTAATAGATTCAATTTCTTTCTTTGTTTCAGTTGCTCGTTCCTTAAGTGCTGTACGTGCGTCTTCATTTTGTAGTTCAGCAAGTTTTGTTTTGTATTCAGTATCAAGCTCTTTAAGGAGACGTGTTCGTTCTTCCTCAGATACTTTAGTGATGATATACCCAGCAAAGTAGATAACCTTCTCTACTGACGATGCAGTAAGACCAAGAATAAGTGCAATTCGACTTGGTACTCCACGAAGGAACCAGATGTGAGAAACTGGTACACACAATTCGATGTGTCCCATTCGTTCACGTCGTACGATTGCTCGTGTTACTTCTACTCCACACTTTTCACATTCAATACCTTTGTATCGAATACCTCGGTACTTCTTACAAGAACATTCAAAGTCCTCAACAGGGCCAAAAATACGTTCGTCAAACAGACCGTATTTCTCAGGACGTTGTGTACGATAGTTAATAGTCTCTGGCTTGGTAATCTCACCATGTGACCATTCAAGAATTTTATCCGGTGATGCAAGCTTAAGACTTACCTCACTGAATGGAGCTGGTGCTCCTCGTCTTTGTTTATTTGGATTCATAGACAAATATATTATTGAGGACTATTAATTTTCTTCTCGTTTAAGATCAACATCAAGAGAGAGACCTCGGAGCTGATTTACCAGTACATTAAATGCTGCTGGTGTATATGGATGACCGATTGCTTCTCCTCGAACAATCGAATCAAAGGCTGCTGAACGTCCAACAATATCATCAGACTTAATAGTAAGCATTTCACGAAGCGTATATGCTGCTCCATATCCAAGAAGTGCCCACACCTCCATTTCCCCGAATCGCTGACCTCCAATCTGTGCCTTACCACCAAGCGGCTGCTGCGTAATAAGAGAGTAGGGTCCAATTGAACGCATGTGAATCTTGTCTTCCACCATGTGGTGAAGTTTCAGGATATACATGTACCCAACGGCAGTTTTTTGTTCAAACTCTTCGCCAGTTCGTCCGTCTCGGAGTTGTAGTTTACCGTCTCTAGGAATTCCTGCCTTTTCAAGCTCATCTTTAATTTCATCTTCTGTTGCAGATGCAAATGGAGGTACAATCGCTTGATATCCAAGTGTGTTTGCAGCCATACCAAGGTGTAGCTCAAGAATCTGACCAAGGTTCATACGACTCGGTACACCAAGTGGTGTCAGTAGAAGATCGATAGGTCGTCCATCTTCTGTGTATGGCATATCTTCTTCAGGAAGAATACGTGAGATAACTCCCTTGTTACCGTGACGTCCTGCAAGCTTGTCACCTACAGAAACGTTACGTACCTGTGCAACAGTAATGAGGATCTTCTTGATCACTCCACTGTCTAGGTTATCTCCATTTTCTCGTGAGAAGATTTTTACACCAATAACTCGCCCTCGCTTTCCAGCAGCAAGACGTAATGACGTATCTTTCACATCTTTCGCTTTTTCACCAAAGATAGATCGGAGTAATCGTTCCTCAGGAGTAAGTTGTGCTTCACCCTTTGGTGTTACCTTACCAACAAGAATGTCTCCTGGGCGCACCTCTGCACCAACACGGATAATTCCGTTTTCATCAAGGTTTCGAAGTTTCATTTCTGAAACATTTGGAATGTCTGGAGTTGTTACTTCAGGACCTAATTTAGTATCACGTACAGATACATCAAGCTCATCAAGGTGAATAGATGCAAACTTACTTTGCTTCACTAATCGTTCTGAAATAATAATCGCATCCTCGTAGTTAGCACCTGACCAACTCATGAATGCAACAAGTGCATTTTGCCCTACAGCCATCTGACCATGGTCAGTTGAAGTAGTGTCCGCAAGCAAGTCACCTCGCTTAAGCTTGTCACCAACAGTAACTGATGGACGGTGATAAAATGCAGAGAAATCGTTTGTTCGCTGAATGTTTGTAAGTGGATACTCATCCTTCTTACCATCCTTTCGCTTTACAACGATGTGATTTGCATCACATTCAACAACTTCACCCGCTTCTTTAGCGATAAGTACACGTCCAGTATCGCGCGCTGCCATACCTTCAATACCAGTTCCTACAATTGGAGCTTCAGGGATCACACAAGGTGTCGCCTGCTTCTGCATGTTTGAACCCATAAGTGTACGGTTCGCATCATCATGGTTTAAGAATGGGATCATCGAGGTCGCCACTGAAAATGCCTGGTTTGTAGCGATATCCATGTAGTCAACATCGTTTCGTGCAACAAGTCGAGGTTCTCCACCACGACGAACTTCACAAAAGTCTTTTTCAATCTTTCCTTTATCACTTACAACAACTGCAGCATGGGCAATGTTGAATGGTTCTTCTTCATGTGCATTTAAGTACACAATTTCTCCAGTAAGAACACCCTTTTCAACTTTAACGTATGGTGTTTCGATGATACCGAATCGGTTTACTCGAGCATACATTGCAAGACGAAGAATCAAACCAATGTTCGGTCCCTCCGGAGTATGAATTGGACAAAGTCGTCCATAGTGAGAAGTATGCACATCGCGCACCTCAAAACCTGCACGCTCACGGGTAAGTCCACCTGGACCAAGCGCTGATAGCGTACGCAATCCCTCAAGTTCTCCAAGCACGTTTTGCTGTGGCATGAACTGTGAGAGCTGGTTTGTTGTATAGAATTCTTTAATCGCAGCCTGAAGAGGTCGTGGATTAAGAATCTGCATTGGGAGTGAGGTTTCTGCTTCAATAGTAGACATTCGATCTTGAATGTTTCGTTTCATTCGAGTCATACCAACTCGTACACGTTGGATAGCCATTTCACCGAAGTATCGAACACGTCGGAAACCAAGGTGGTCAATATCATCAGGCAATGCTCCAGGAGTATGGTTTAGCACCATAATGTTTCCAAGAATCAATCGGAAGTCTTCAAGTGTTACCACTCGCTGATCTTCTGACTTCTTCGCCTGTGGTCGGTCAAATCGAGAATTGAAGTGATGACGTCCAATTTCTGAAAGGTCATACCGTTCAGGTGAAAAGATAGAGTTCACAAATTCTTTTGCGTTGTCTACTGTTGCTAAGTCACCATCACGAAGTCGTTTGTACACTTCGATGTATGCATCATCAGTTGTTTTTGCTGGATCTTTTTCAAGTGTTGCCTTGATGTACTCCTCGCCACGTTCAACGTCGCTAAAGAGCTTAATCATATCTTCATCCTTTTCTACACCAAGAACACGCAATAGCGATGTTACAGGAACCTTTTTCTTTCGGTCAATCTTGATGTAAATAATTCCATCAGCTTCAGATTCAATCTCAATCCAAGCTCCTCGTGCTGGAATAACTTTTGCACCAAAGTATGTTTTTCCTTTTAATTCTTGTGAAGTAAAGAAGATACCGTAACTACGTGCAAGCTGTGGCACTACCACTCGCTCAACACCGTTAATGATAAACGTACCGTGGTCAGTCATCACTGGGATGTCCGCTAGGAAAATCTCTTGGTCCTTAGCAGAATCAAAAGTCTTATTTTTCAATACAACAGTTGCTCGCAATGGAGCATCATACGTAAGCTTGTTTGCCTTTGCGTGCTCAGGAGTACACT
>JGI20153J14295_10001573_pt1 | contig 17434 bp, 18 predicted proteins | sample COG_03_FD_14295 | JGI IMG/M metagenome (IMG submission 14295) | reverse complement strand
GGTAAACAGGTTAAGCAAATCTTGCTCGATCGCTGGGATAAGAAAGAGGCCGTTTTGCAGCAACTGCTAGAGCCTAACTAACTCTCCTGCTATGCTTGCCGCTCGGAGGAGCCGCTTTGACTTCAATCTACAATGACTATTTTGGGCTGAAAGAATCCCCCTTCTCGATTGCACCGAACCCTCAATATCTTTACATGAGTGATCGGCATCGCGAGGCGCTTGCCCATTTAATGTACGGCATCCAAGGTGATGGCGCCTTCATTTTGTTGTCAGGTGAAGTCGGGACTGGCAAAACCACGATCTGTCGATGCCTGCTAGANCAAATCCCNACNCAAGTTGATACCGCTTTTATTCTCAATCCAAAATTAACGGCCGCCGAACTGCTTGCAGCAGCCTGCGACGATTTAAAGATCAGCTANCCCCAAGGTGCAACGATTAAAGTCCTAACCGACTGTATTAACGCCTATCTCCTTGAGGCTCATGCCAACGACCGACGCACCGTACTCATCATTGACGAAGCCCAAAACTTATCCATCGAGGTGTTAGAACAACTGCGTTTGCTGACTAATCTTGAAACAAACCAGCGCAAACTCCTCCAGATTATTTTGCTTGGCCAGCCAGAACTTTTAGTGCTCCTGGCGAAACCTGAACTGCGACAATTGTCGCAAAGGATAACAGCACGGTTTCACCTCAACGCCTTAAATCGCGATGAAATTTCAGCCTATATTAAACATCGCTTGGTGGTCGCAGGGGCAAAGGGTACTTTTTTCACAAAACCCGCGATCGATCGAATTTATAAAATCAGCCAAGGTATTCCGCGGATTATTAACTTGGTTTGTGATCGCTCTCTACTGGGCACCTATTCTGAGGGCGAGCTTCAAGTCACACCAAAAATCGTGGCAAAAGCGGCCTCGGAAATCCTTGGACCCGAGACCCAAGCGAGTCCTAACTGGCGATTGATTGCAATCGCGAGCATTGGTAGCTTGGTTGTGCTGACGGGACTCTTAATCCTGATGCTCACGGGCGAATCAGAGGCGCCCATTGCCCAAATACAACCCACGGCGCAGCAAGAGACTGTCGCGACAATCAACCAACCAATGACGGCTCGTGAAGATCAATTCGCAGACGCGACCGCTTACGTCGCGCCCGCACCCCAGCAGAGCCTTGAGATAGCGGAGCCCGTGCGCTTGCAAACGTTTGAAGAAACGCAGCCCGCGCCTTACGGGGATCAATCCAGCACAAACCTCACCTCATTGCGTTTAATTCGCGGCCACGACATCGCCGGCGCTGCTTTAAATGATCTGCTCCAGTTGTGGGGAGTCGATTTCACCGATCCAGACTCCGCCTCTTGTGAGCTTGCAGAAACCATTGGTTTATTCTGCTTTTCGAGTATCGCTGGCCTCAATGAAATGAACGATTTCGACCGACCTGTCGTGATCAATCTCAACAACCAGTGGTTTACGCTGATCGAACTCGACCGCGGTAGCGCATCCCTAAAAGTGGATAACACGATCCATAGCGTGCCGGTTGCCGAACTACTTGATGCTTGGAGTGGCAATTTCACGCTTCTGTGGCGAGCCCCTCCGGGCTATAAAGCACCCATCTCGATAGGCGATCGGGGCCCTGCCGTTGACTGGCTGGTCAACCGGTTGCAGGTCATCAATGATCGAACGGGCCCGACAACGCCGGGTTATGTGTTCGATGGCGAATTAGAAGTCCAAGTGAAGCAATTTCAGCTCACCACCGGACTAACCCCCGATGGGATCGCTGGCGTTAAGACTTGGATTAAAATTAATGATGCCGACGATATCGAAACGCCACGTTTAGACGGGGAAAGTTTGTAATGTCTTACATCCTTGATGCGCTCAACAAGTCTGAAGAAGAGAAAAAACAGCACCGTACGCCTGGGCTGAATACAATCCACCAAAAACCCAACAATCGTACCCCTGGTAAGCGCCTCTGGATGATCGTCGCAAGCGCTGTCGTGATCCTAAATCTTCTTGGCTTGATCATTTGGTTTGTGTTTTTAGCCGAGGCGCCCAAAACAACTGCTGCCAAAATTGATCCGTTGCCGACGACGCAGCCGGTTATCGGGCAGACTCCGCCAAATAATAACCGCGCGTTAAGCCGTGAGCCGCGCGCTGCCCGTCCTGAACCAGCATTAATCGGATCGAACCCATCAAGGCCAGTCCGCGAAAGACCGGCTGCGCAACCTGACCCCTTCCAAGCTAGCTTAAGCCGCCAAGTCAAACAGGAAATCTCAGCCATTCGTTTTTCGAGCCATATTTTTGCGAACGACGCCAGTCTTCGAATGGTGGTTATCAATGGTCAATCCCTCCGAGAGGGGAATCGATTCGGCTCAGGACTCTTGCTCAAGAATATTACAGAGGAAGGGGTTGTGGTCGCCTATCAAAATAACGAAGTCCCGATCAGCGTTTTAAGTCAGTGGGCTGACGACTAAGGCCTCTCGGACCCACCCGCAGGTTTCCCGAAACACTCACTGCATCGTTGGCGCAATAAGGGCATCATCCAACCGCTGAATCTGCTTTTTCATCTCGATCACTTCGGAGTTGTGCTGCTGGCGATAGTTTTGGTTCGAGCCAATATCTTCTTGTGCTTCGCTGATCTGTTTCGCCATCACCGTACCGGCTCGCCGCAAGGTTTCAAGCGCATCGGCTTGGTCCTGATTTTGTTGTCGGATCAGCGCAAGCTCCGTTGAGAGATCTTCACTATCCATCGACCGTTGCTGCTTCACGCTGATCAGGTCTTTATTTAAGGCATCAATTTTAGCGCCAACACCTGAAACCGCCCCCGCAATCGGATCCAGCTCGGCTTTGAAGCCGGTAATCGCTGTCTCAAGGTCTTCAGCAACCTTTTCAATTTTAGGTCTGTTCTGACGGTAAGCGACCGCCCAAAGCTTATCAATTTCACTCATATTGGTGTTCGATTGCGCCTGCATTGTCTCGAATGTTTTTGAGACATCCGTTCCGGTCGCCGCGAGCCTGCTTTCAAGCTCTCCAATGCTGGCCTGACTTTTTTCTAAAAGCCCATTGGCTTCATCAAGCTTGGTTTGAACTTGAAAGAGCACGTATCCACCAAAACCCATCACTAACAGCATCAAAACAACGACGAACATCAAGATGCCGTTGAAGTTACTCTGCTTCGGCGCCTCAGAGCGACCACCACGGCGATAGGAAGAAACATCCGCAGCGTCAGGCGTAATGGACGGCAGATCATCTAAATTTTTTATGTCATCGTTCATAAAGGCGCTTTCCAAAAAAAACGGGACCTTAAAGGCCCCGCATTTTAAGCTATTTTACGGATTCCGCTACAGTAAGTGCATGCAACCATAGAGCACAGCCGTGAGTCCCAATCCGCAATGAATCACACCAACGACTGAGGTCATAGGGCCCTGCTTGCCGCGAATGGCATTGACTTGCAACAACAAAATAATGGCAAAGACTGCGACCAAACTCACGGTTGATGCGGCCATCTCATCGGTGACCATACCGCTTGGTAAATGCGCCGAAGACCCCATAAAAAACAGCATTGGGATGGAAAACAACGTGTTGGTCCGAGACGCCAGACCGGCTTTTGGCGCAGCAGCTGCGGCTTCCGGCAGCGCTTCACCGCCGCCCGCAACTTGTGTTGCGGAGGCGATCACTATTTTTTGGTTTGGCCAAATAATGAACCAAACGTTAAAAGCCATGAGCGTGCCCAACGTTGCGCCAACCGTAATATCATAGGTCATAGCGCCGTGGAGACGATATAACAGATAAAGACCCGTCAAGAAGGTAAAGGCTGCACCCCAACGGAACCACCACAGCGCGCGCGGCACAAGCTTCTGAATCGCACCAGAGCGGTGATCCGCATCGGCTTCTTTAAAATACTCCGTTTGAACGAAGTTAAAGTAATACAACAACCCGATCCAAACGATACCAAACAGAAGATGGCCCCATCTAACGAGGTAGTTCACACCGTATTCTGAAAATAATGGAATATCCATACCCTTCCCCTAATATTGTTTAACGAAACCTAATGCCTTTTTGAACGCGTTCTCGGAACGACTTCACCGCCGTACTATAACAAACTTTTCCCAAAACATAAGCTTTTACAGGCCGAAGTCAGAACGACTTCAAACACACCAACCCTTGTAGCTTGCCGGCGTCATCATACTCAATCTCGAACCAGCCTTGGACACCATCTTGGGTCACGAATCGGCGCAGTAACTCAGCCGAAAATTGCAGCCGCTGGCCATTTTCCGCGGTCACGACAACGTGTCTGGCCTGACCGGAATAGTAGCGCTGCATCTCTNGCGCTGAAATTCTGAGAGAAAATTGATTCTTCATAGAGCGTAAAAATTAAAACGTTTAAGCGGCNAACACAACCGAACGAANCGACAAAAAAAAACCCCGCATTTAGCGGGGCTTTTTCATCAGGGGTTGGACTACATCATACCGCCCATACCGCCCATACCGCCCATACCACCCATGTCAGGCATACCGCCGCCTGCAGGTGCATTCTCTTCAACCACATCCGTCACCATACACTCCGTTGTGATCATAAGACCCGCAACCGATGCGGCTGCCTGAAGTGCTGTGCGAGTTACTTTGGCAGGATCGGGAATACCAAAGTCGATCATATTGCCATACTCACCGGTCGCAGCATTAAAGCCTTCGTTGCCAGAGAGTTGCTTGACCTTATCAACAACAACAGAGCCTTCGGCGCCCGCATTCTCGGCGATTTGTCGAATTGGGGCTTCCATCGCGCGACGACAAATGTTGATCCCAACATTTTGATCTTCGTTGTCGCCAACCAGGTCATCAAGGGCTGTCAGTGCGCGAATCAACGCAACACCACCGCCTGCAACGATCCCTTCTTCAACCGCTGCACGAGTTGAATGCAGAGCGTCTTCAACGCGTGCTTTCTTCTCTTTCATTTCCAACTCAGAGCCAGCACCCACTTTAATAACCGCAACGCCACCAGCAAGCTTTGCAACCCGCTCTTGTAGCTTTTCACGATCGTAATCAGAGGAAGTTTCTTCAATCTGAGTTCGGATCTGCTTGACGCGTGCTTCGATATCATCTGATGCACCAGAGCCGTCAACAATCGTCGTATTTTCCTTCGTCAAGGTAATGCGCTTGGCCTGACCTAAGTCTTCCAAGGATGCGCCTTCAAGAGACAAGCCCACTTCTTCAGAAATGACCGTGCCGCCCGTCAGAATTGCAATATCCTGTAACATTTCCTTACGTCGATCACCAAAGCCAGGTGCCTTAGCAGCAGCAACCTTAACGATCCCGCGCATGTTGTTCACAACGAGGGTTGCTAAGGCTTCGCCTTCAACATCTTCGGAGATAATCATCAGAGGCCGACCAGACTTGGCTACGGCTTCGAGTACCGGGAGGAGGTCACGGATGTTTGAAATTTTCTTATCAAACAACAACACATAAGGATCTTCGAGCTCTGCGCTCATGTTTTCCTGATTGTTGATGAAATAAGGTGAGAGGTAACCGCGGTCAAATTGCATGCCTTCAACCACATCTAGCTCGTTTTCGATGCCTTGACCTTCTTCTACCGTGATCACGCCTTCTTTACCGACCTTCTCCATGGCTTCAGCCAGGATATCGCCAATCGCTGTGTCACTGTTTGCCGACACACTACCGACCTGCGCGATGGCTTTAGGGTCATCACACGGTACGGCCAAGCCTTTGATGACTTCAACAGCCGCGGTGACCGCTTTATCAATCCCGCGCTTGAGGTCCATTGGATTCATGCCCGCCGCAACCGCTTTAAGGCCTTCGTTCAAAATCGCCTGAGCCAAAACCGTTGCTGTTGTCGTGCCATCACCGGCACATCAGACGTTTGTGACGCAACTTCCTTCACCATTTGGGCGCCCATGTTTTCGAACTTGTCTTTCAGTTCGATTTCTTTGGCAACCGAAACGCCATCTTTCGTGACCGTTGGGGCACCAAAAGACTTGTCCAAGATCACGTTACGGCCCTTAGGACCGAGCGTTACTTTTACGGCATCTGCCAGGACGTTTACGCCTTTGAGCATTCTTTGTCTGGCTGAATCGCCAAACCTTACATCTTTAGCTGTCATATCAAATTTTCCTTGTGTCGTTCTGTGTAATGGGTGTCAAACCGATAAGAAAGCGCTTACTCAACAACGCCAAAAACTTCGCTTTCACTCATAACAAGCAATTCTTCACCGTCGACTTTGACGGTACTGCCGGCGTATTGGCCGAAAAGCACTTTGTCACCAACTTTCAAATCAACCGACTGAACGGACCCGTTTTCAAGTTTTTTGCCCGTACCTACGGCCAAAACTTCGCCTTGAGAGGGCTTTTCCGCCGCTGAACCTGGAATTACAATCCCACCAGCTGACTTGGTTTCCTCTTCCAGACGTCGTACGACCACTCGATCTTGTAATGGACGAATATTCATTCTGATCTCCCAAATTAACGTTAAACTGACCCGTTGATCAGTTCGTTTTTATCTGCATTGAACCAGTTCAACCTTCTTGCCGACCGGTTTTCTGGCACTCTCCCCTAAGGAGTGCTAATAATAGGGTCACTTTTTCCAGAGTCAAGGGTCGGGCCTTAAAATCAATTGAATTTGATCTCAGCGCCGGACTCAACAAAGGCCCGCTTTGAAATTAAAAGGTAGGTGAGGCGATGGCCCTATCCTTAGACTTAAAACGATCCATCTGGCAGGTTGTGGCCTCAATCCCCGTGGGTCGGGTTGCAACCTACGGGCAGATTGCGAGCATGGCCGGCCAGCCTGGCCGGGCGCGTTGGGTTGGTCGGTTGTTGTCGGAACTACCCCAGGCAACCACCCTGCCATGGCACCGAGTCGTGAACGCCAGCGGTCAGATCACCAATCCTCATGCATTGATACAAATTCAACGCCTTGCCCTCGAAGGCATTAAAGTCAATAACGCAAGGCTCTCCCTCAAACAGCATCAATGGCAACCCTCGCGCCATTTGGGCTCGATTACACAAAGTGAAACAGGGCAAAGCGCGTAATCAGTTAAGCAAACTCAGTTGATGCGCCAAATTGGGCCGTGTTAACGCTCAAGCCGCATGCAAAATGGGGGGTCATCGATGATCTAAAAGCGTTGTGCGCTCTCGATGAACGAGATAGAGCACCATCACAATTGCGGGAACCCCCAACACCCCAGCACCCACAAAAAACAGTGGATAGCCGAAGGCATCAACGGCGATGCCGGAAAAGCCACTCGTGAACTTGCCTGGCAAGGTCATTAACGAGCTAAACAACGCATATTGCGTCGCGGTATAGGCTGTGTGGGTTAAGCTCGACAAATAGGCGATAAAGCTGGTTGCCGCAATCCCGCCGCTCAAGTTATCTGCCCCGATGATCAGGGCCAGCCAAACCAGGTTCGGCTCGGTCAAAGCCAAAAGCGCAAAGAGCAGATTGGTCAAAGCCACTGCAACCCCACCAATCAGCAAGGTCATCAAAACGCCCCAGCGAACCACCAAAACGCCGCCCAGAAATGACCCCAGTATCGACAAGGCAAATCCCAACCCCTTCGCAATATTGGCGATCTGGAGTTTGGTATAGCCTAAATCCAAATAAAACGGGTTGGCCATAATGCCCATCGTGATATCACTCAGTCGATACAGTGCGATAAAGCTGAGTAAGAACATCGCAAAGCGGCCATTTCGCACAAAAAAGTCTGCAATCGGCGCGAGAAACAACCCATGTAGTCCTGGCCACGTCGGGGGCGCCGCTTTGGCGCCCGGCGCAGATTCATCATTTGCCAATGCAGGCCTTGGAATCAGTAACGTGGTGACAAGTCCCACGCCGCCACAGAGCGCCATCACTTGATAGGCCTCAGCCCAACCCAAATATTCTGCGGCGTAGAGCGCGCCGGCGCCCGAAACCAAAAGCGCCGATCGATATCCAAGAATATAAGCTGCGGACAACGCCGCTTGATCCTGAGCCGGCGCCGCCTCGATGCGATAGGCATCAATGGCAATATCTTGAGTTGCCGATGAAAAGGCCACAACCAGTGCCAGCACTGCAAGACTAGTTAACTGCGCCGGGCCCACCCAGCTCATCCCAACAAGCGCAAGCATAATGCCAAGCTGGGCGAGCAACATCCAACTTCGGCGCCGCCCTAAAGTGCGATTGAGCCAGGGCAGCTTCAAGCGGTCCACAAAGGGCGCCCATACCACCTTGATGGAATACATCATCCCGACCCAAGCAAAAAAACCGATCGCTGAACGGCTCACACCTTCGTCTCGCAGCCAAGCGGTCAGGGTTGAAAATACCAAAAGATAGGGCAGCCCTGCGGAAAAACCCAGGAAGGCCAATGAGACCACAACGGGTTTGCGGTACACCAAGAAGGATTCGAGCCAAGTTGGCCGTCCTCCGGCAGGCTGCGGCGGCATCAGTCTCTAAAGTTCTGGTACTGCAGTGGGACCTCAAATCCGGCCGCTTTAATCTCGGCCATCACACCCTGCAGGTCATCTCGCTTTTTACCCGTCACCCGAACCTGATCACCCTGAATCGCGGCCTGCACCTTTAACTTCTTATCCTTGATGAGTTTAACGATCTTTTTGGCAAGCAGTGTCTCAATGCCTTGCTTCATGGCAACCGTTTGGTGCAGTAATTTACCGCTAGGCATAATCGCCCCAGGATCCATCACCATGGGGTCAACCGAGCGCTTGATTAATTTTTCTCGGAGGATATCCATCATCTGATCGAGCTGAATATCAGCTTGGGCTGTCAGCTTAATATCGCTCCCCAAGCGCTCAAAAGACGCGGTGATGCCTCTGAAATCATATCGCGTCGACAATTCTCGATTCGCCTGATCGACCGCATTGTGCACCTCTTGTAAGTCGACTTCCGACACCACATCGAATGAAGGCATGCTCAGCTCTCCTATGATTAAACCCTTGCAGCATATCAGAATCACATCATTTTAATGAGCCAAACCCCAGTGTGGACTGAGACTATTGGCAATGATTACCGTAGACTGAGAAAACTTAAATTAGAGAATAGTTATGGGCAAGCGACTGTCAAAAATCTATACCCGCACCGGCGATCAGGGCGAAACAGGCCTAGGCGATGGCAGCCGAATTTTTAAGAATCAACCCAGAGTGGTCGCCATGGGCGATATCGATGAACTTAACGCCCATTTAGGACTCTTGATCGAGCAGTTGAACGAGTCATCCATAGCCGAGTGCGCTGAGTGGGTGCCTTTCCTTCGGTATTGCCAGCATCGGATATTTGATTTGGGGGGCGAAATTTCTATTCCTGGGTTTGAACTCATCCATCGCGATCATGTTGCGCTCATTGAGACCGAGCTGGATAAATTAAATGAGCCTTTAGCGCCCTTGGACAATTTCATTCTGCCAGGCGGCTCACTCCTGATTGCGCAGTGTCATGTTGCTCGATGCACTTGCCGGCGGGCCGAACGAGCGGTCATTACGCTCTCCGAGTCTGACACCATCAATGCCGAAGGCCTCAAGTTCTTAAACCGTTTTTCAGATTTTCTCTTTGTATTGTGCCGCTCGATCGCCGTTGCCACCAAGACCCCGGAAGTTCTCTGGCAGAAGGATCATTTGAGCCCTAGTGCCGAATCATTAAACGGCGAGTAGCCGAACATCGCTGAGCTGCCGGCTGAGTTCGACCATGAATCGCGCAGCTTCCGCGCCATCGATCGCGCGATGATCGTAACTCAAAGCCAGCGGCAAGATTTTTCGGGGTTCGAGCGCGCCCTCAACGTATCGAGGCAGGACCTGCGTTCGCGCAACCCCTAAGATGGCAACCTCGGGGCCGTTGACAATGGGCGTAAATCCCGTGCCACCAATGCCGCCCAGACTCGAAATGGTAAACGTCGTGCCCTGCATTTGACCCGGCAACAACTTTTTATTCCTAGCAAGCTCAGCCAGTTCTGCTGCGCTGCGCGCAAGCGCGGCGATTGACTGCAGGTCTGCGCTTTTAACATTCGGCACGACCAAACCATTGGGGGTCTCAACCGCAATGCCAATATTATAAAACCGTTTCACCACCCAATGTTCATACTCGGGGTCAATCGACGCATTAAATCTTGGGTATTTCTTGAGCGCCTGAATGACGGCCTTCATGACAAAGGCGAGGGGCGAGATTTTGATATCGCCCGGCGCAAGGACCTCATTCAAGCCCGCGCGAAACGTTTCGAGATCCGTAATATCCGCCTCATCAAAGTGCGTGACCTGAGGAATCGTTTGCCAACTGTGTTCCAAGTTTTTGGCTGAAACCCGACGGATCCGACTAAGCGGCTCAAAAACCACTTCGCCAAACTGACTGAAATCCGGCAAAGGTTTTTGCCTGGGACCTTCGCNCACCCCTTGCACGGGTTGGGTTAACCGCGCTTTGACAAACTGCTGCACATCTTCTTTTAAAATCCGTTGGCTGGGCCCGGACCCTTGGACCATCGATAAAGCAACCCCAAACTCACGGGCCAATTTTCGCACCGCCGGACCTGCGTGCACGGCTTGACCCGATTCAAACCCCCGAACGGGCGCACTTGAACCCTTATCCTGCAGGGGCGTGTTCGGCACCTGGCCAAGACGCATACCGTCTTCTGCAAACGGCTGGGCAATCTCCTCTGACGGCCCAATGGGTGCCGGCTTTGATGATTTCGGCGGTGTTTTTGACAGCAAAGGTGTTGCCTCGTTGAGCGCTACCGCGTCCCCGCTTGTCACCGTCAACCGAACTGCAACTTCCCCGCCGGTCACCTGATCACCGACATTGAGATCAATCGAGGCCACAAGCCCCGTCGACGACGCCACAATCTCCATGCTCGCTTTGTCCGACTCAAGGAGCATCAAAACTTGGTTTGCGGCCACTTCATCCCCAACCTGACAATGAACCTCTATGACTTCGGCGTCATCAATCTGACCTAGGTCCGGAATAAAAACCGCAACTGTCTGAGATTTGACCGCGCCTGAAACAGCCACCGGCGCGTCATCCGGCGTCTTTGGTGCGCCGGATCCTTGATCTACGGCTTGCGGCAACTCGCTGCCAGGATAAGCCTCAGAACGTGGCGGATCGATAACATCGGCGTCCGGCCCTGAAACGCCAGCGGCGCTTTCAGGCATTGACTCTCCCGCAGTGACCCCAGCGCTTGCGCTGGTTTCAATGGTCAGCAGCACATCCCCTTCTTTAACCGTCATGCCTGGCGTCATCAGAACCGCGACCACGACCCCATCAAATGCCGCCGGCAATTCAACGCTCGCCTTATCGGACTCCAGCACAACCAAGGACTGATTCTGCTTCACCACATCGCCAGCAGCCACCAGAACCTCAACCAGTTCGATGCCTTCGGCTTCGCCTACATCTGGGACGCTAATCTGTTTAAGCGCCATTACAGGGTCACTGGCTCTGGGCTGGCCGGATCGATGCCCCAGCGCTCGCGGGCCTGCAAAACAACCTCAAGGGCAATGATATTGGACTCCGCCAACGCCTGCAGCGCGGTGTAGGCAATCGAGAACCGATCGACTTCGAAGTGACGGCGCAGCTTCTCGCGGGTATCGCTTCGACCAAAGCCATCGGTTCCGAGCACATGATAGTCACCTTGAATTTGAGCCCGGATTTGATCGGCATAAAGCTTGATATAGTCTGTGGCGGCGATGACGGGGTAGCCGCTATCCCCAAGGCAGGCCTGGACATGACTCTGTCGGGCCGGCTGATCTGGGTTCAATCGGTTCCAACGCAAAACAGAATCACCATCGCGTTTGAGTTCGTTGAAGCTGGTCACACTGAAGATGTCTGAGAAGACCTCGAACTCGGTCTGCAAGATCTCAGACGCCGCCAACACTTCCCGTAAAATCGCGCCAGAGCCTAAGAGTTGAACCCGCTTCTTAGACCGCTTTGCTTTGCTGGCGGCGGCTTTCAGTAAATACAGGCCGCGCTTGATACCCGCTTCACAACCCTCGGGCATTGCCGGCTGCTGATAATTTTCATTGGTGACCGTGATATAAAAATACTTAGCCTGCTTTTCAACAAACATCACCTGCAAGCCATGCTGAATAATCACGGCAAGCTCGTACGCATAAGTAGGATCATAGGACACGCAATTGGGCACCGTGCCAGAAAGGATATGGCTATGCCCGTCTTGATGCTGCAAGCCCTCCCCATTGAGCGTTGTTCGACCCGAGGTGCCGCCCAACAAAAATCCGCGGGCACTGAGATCGCCTGCCGCCCAACACAGATCCCCGATCCGCTGAAACCCAAACATAGAATAATAGATATAAAACGGCACCAGCGTTTGCGCATGATTGGAGTAAGAGGTTGCAGCCGCGAGCCAAGCAGCAAATGCGCCGCCTTCATTGATCCCCTCTTCCATAACCTGACCATGTTGGTCTTCACGGTAAGACATGATTTGACCCGTATCGACGGGCTCGTAGAGCTGACCCACGCTCGAATAAATACCCAGCTGCCGGAACATACCCTCCATCCCAAAGGTTCGCGCTTCATCTGGCACAATCGGGACAATCCGTTCACCGATATGAGGGTCCTTCACTAAAATCGAGAGCAACCGCACAAATGCCATCGTGGTCGAGATTTCACGATCGCCCGACCCTTGGGTCACCGATGCAAAGGCCTCTAAGTCCGGAATGGTTAAGGCCTCGAAATGGTTCAGCCTCGAGGGAATCGCGCCACCCAATTTTTCACGACACGTTTTTAAATACCGCAGTTCCATTGAATCTTCGGGCGGCCGATAATACGGAATGGCTTCCAGATCCTCATCATTAATGGGGATATCAAACCGATCTCTAAACTCGCGCAATGCTTTGGTATCGAGCTTCTTAACAGAATGGGTAAAATTTTGGGCTTCTCCTGCCAAACCAAGCCCGTAGCCTTTAACGGTTTTCGCAAGGATAACGGTGGGCTGACCCTTGTGGGCGACCGCGGCGGCATAGGCTGCATAGACCTTATACGGATCGTGACCACCCCGGTTGAGTCTCGAAATTTGTTCATCGGTAAGATCAGAGACCATTTCGGAAAGCTCTGGATGCGCGCCGAAAAAATGCTCGCGGACATAGCCCCCATCATGGCTTTTGTAGTTCTGGTAATCGCCGTCGACCGCGTCGTCCATCCGCTGCTGTAGCAGACCTTGGGTATCCTTCTCGAATAAGGCATCCCACTGGCGTCCCCACACCACCTTAATAACATTCCAGCCCGCGCCTCGAAAAGCGCCTTCAAGCTCTTGAATAATTTTTCCGTTGCCTCGAACCGGGCCATCCAATCGCTGCAAATTGCAGTTGACCACAAAAATTAGATTATCAAGCCCCTCTCGACCCGCCAGAGAAATCGCGCCAAGGGATTCCGGCTCATCCATTTCACCATCGCCGATGAAACACCACACTTTGCGATCACTCTCGGGTGCAAGACCTCGATTCACGAGATACTTCATAATGTGGGCTTGGTAAATCGCCTGCAAGGGTCCAAGCCCCATCGAGACGGTTGGGAATTGCCAGTATTCCGGCATCAACCAAGGGTGTGGGTAAGAAGACAAACCATCGCCATCGACCTCCTGCCGGAACCGATCGAGCTGATCTTCGGACAGATCACCTTCTAAGAAAGACCGGGCGTAAATCCCAGGTGCACTATGGCCTTGAATATAGAGCAGGTCCCCTGGCAGCCCAGGCTGATTGGCTCGGAAAAAGTAATTGAACCCAACATCATACAAGGTCGCCGACGACTGAAACGTCGAGATGTGACCTCCCAGAGTGGCATCTTTGATATTAGCGCGCATCACCATCGCCATCGCATTCCAGCGAATGAGGCTGCGTATATTTCGTTCGACAAAAAGATCGCCCGGCATCCGGGCTTCTTTGTGTACAGGGATCGTATTTCGGTATGGCGTCGTGATGGCGTAGGGTAATTGAGAGCCTTGCTCTGTCAATTTAACCGACAATTTTTGCAGCAAATATTGAACGCGTTCGGCGCCTTGGGTCTTCAAGACCGATGACAGCGCATCGAGCCATTCCTGCGTTTCTTCAGGATCTGAATCCATTGATTCAATTTTATTCATAAGGACTGACCGATAGACTCAATTGACGAAAACCATTACGCGTCATTCACCGTGAGTATAACTTACCCAGATTCGGCCTCCAAATGAATGGCGCGGCAGAGCGCTGTAATGCCCGACAGAATGCGACGAGAGGGTCGACTGAGCAGGTCTGACTCGACCCGTTGAATCGTCGCATCGGGCAGAAAGGTCTGCCATTTGGCCTGCCAGGGTAGCCGCCCTTTTTGATTGGTCACGAAAACAATGACATCAGGCTGTTCCGACAACACGCTCTCCAATGTGACGACGGGCACTTCGGAGACCGCGTCAGAAAATACATTCTCTCCGCCACAAACCGATACCGCCTCCCCCATATAATGGCGGTCGCTGACGGTAAATAATTGATTCTCGGCGATCTGAAGAAAGACCCGTGGGGTCGACCGAGGCGCATAGCGCACCCGCAATTGATTCAGCGATGCCGTAAATTCTGCTTCGATCAAAGCCCCTCGTGGGCCCTGACCGAGCGCATCACCCAATCTGCGATAGCCTTGACCAATACTGCTCAGCCCTTTGATTTCCTGGCGATGCACCAAGAAGCCGAGCGCTTCGAGCTTACTCAGCGTCCTCGGTGCGCCGCCCTGCCAAGCTAAGATGCGATCGGGCGCGAGATTAATAATGCGTTCAACATTCAGCTGAAACGCATCTCCCACACGTGGAAGGCGCGACGCGGCAGCCGGAAAATCAGAGTAACGCGACACCCCAACCAACTGCGCGCCCATCCCAAGATCAAAAACCATCTCGGTCAAGTGCGGCGCCAACGAAATCAGCCGCTCGGCCGAGGACACATGGGCAGACCAAAGCGCGATAAAAATAACAACCGCGAGGGACCATGATGGCCTTGCCCCCAAGGACTGCTTCAAAAAAACGGCTCGCTTGACCACTTACGACAGCAGGGTCAGCAGCGCCGCCAAACCGATCCAGCCGAAAAACAAGCGACTGATCAGCCCCTCATAATCTTGAAGCCAGCCCAAATACGTGGCGGAATCGAGCTCGATTTCACGCTCAACCTCCGGCACCAGCCCAAGGCAGACCCCGGCGTACAAAAGATCCCCTTCATCGATAGACCAATCCTTCAGACTGGCAACAAAAAACGGCCAGCCATCTCTGAAACGCCCAACCAATGCCAACAACAATAACGAAACCCGGATACTCAACCCAACCAACCAGCGCGAAACCGCCTGGGACGCCGATTGCGGCCGTTTCGCCCAGCGAATCAGGGTTTGCCGCGCGGTGGTCTTCTTGGCGCTCGTGATGACGCTGAAGGAAACAAAACAGGGCGCCCCCCGGACCCAAAAGCAGGTACCAAACAATATAGACAAAGAAACCTTGATGCAGGTTCGACAACAAACTGCGCAGCGTTTGTCCCTGTGTATCAGCAAGCAACCCGTCCTCGGTTGTGGACTGCCGGGCTTGAAGTTGCAAGGCATCAAAGGTCATTTCCGGCGAAGGCGCATGCAGCACGAATAGCAATACACCCAGATGCAACATGAATGCCGGTAGTCCGAACAAAATCGCCTCAAAGCCATTCGAAACCCAAGCAAGCAGAAGGGCAGGCAAGACAACGCTTGCAAGATACGCGGCGGTGCCTGACAGCGAGCTATTAATCCAGCCAAACCATTTTGCCGGGTAGCTGCCCGCAATGCTCGGAAGCTCGCCCCACCAATACCGCACTGCGAGTAAAAAGAGTAAGACCACGATGAACGTCATCGAACCATCCTTTAACAATCATTGAAATCCCGCCTAATTTACACCAGAACCCTCACAGGGTCTGAGGTAAATTAGCAGCGATGCCAGAATTTTTCCCATTCGAAAGCCGGACCCGGATCCGTTTTTCGCCCGGGTGCAATATCCATGTGCCCAACCACAGCGCTCGTTGGCATCTGGTAATGGTCTTGCAAGGCCGAAACGACGGATCCCAGTACCTCGTATTGAATCTCGCTATAGGGCGCGGTATCCGTGCCTTCAAGCTCGATCCCGATACTAAAATCATTACACCCTTGCCGACCTTCGTATGATGATACGCCCGCATGCCAAGCAGCCTGATCAAAGGCCACAAACTGCAGGAGCGCGCCGCATCGACGAATCAGCAGATGCGCCGAGACACGGGCCGCTGTTAGGTCGGAAAAGTCCTGGTGCGCTTGCCCCGATAGCGTGCCCATAAAGAGATCTTCAACATAACGGCCGCCAAAATGACCCGCCGGCAAGCTGATACAATGCAGAACAATCAGACTGACCTCGCCACCAGACCTTGGGCTGGTGTGGGGCGACGAATACTGACGCGCAGCTTCGATACGGTGGTTTATAATCTGATATCTGGCGCGCACGTCGGCTGATCCTCAGCTGCAACAGGAGAGATAAGAAAGCATGGCTGGGATTACACAACTAGGCAAGGGCATGATGACATTGGGCTGTCTCTTATTTATCGGCTTGATGAGCCTTTGGTTTGGTGACTTAGAAGAAGACCGCGCTCACCCCAATCGATCGCCGACAAGCCTTATCGAGAACGGCGTGATCGCAGTTACGCTCAAACAAGATCGCCAAGGCCACTATACGGTGCGCGGCCTAATCAACAATTCACCCATCGATTTCTTGGTTGATACGGGTGCAACCGAGGTCGTGATTCCCGCAGGATTGGCAGAACGACTCAACCTGGAACGCGGACGCGCCAAGCGCGCAAGCACCGCCAACGGCCCCGTGACGGTTTACCAAACCAATCTGACAAGACTCTCGATCGCCGACTTGCACTTCGACAATGTCTCGGGTGTGATCAATCCCGGCATGAACGGCACCGCAGCGCTACTTGGGATGAGCGTTTTGAAACATCTCGAATTAACGCAAACTGGCAACACCTTGGTACTCAAGAGGCAGTAATAATGGACTACGTAACCCAAGCCAGTCTCAAGCCCGTGGTTGATGCCGCGATCGCGGAAGACCTTGGCACCGGCGACCTCACGGCCCAACTCATTCCTGAACAAGCCCAGGCAACGGCCACTGTAATCTGTCGAGAGGCAGCGGTCATTGCGGGGATCCCTTGGGCAGAACAAGTGTTCAAAACAATTGACCCTGGCCTTCACCTAAATTGGTTAATTGAAGATGGCGCGTGGACCAAACCGGGCGCCAAGATTATGACCTGCTCGGGCAACGCACGGTCAATTCTCACCGCCGAGCGTACAGCCCTAAACTTTCTACAAACCTTGTCGGCAACCGCCACCGCTACCCGAGCGCTGGTGGACACGATTGCCCACACTAAAGCTCAGTTGCTGGATACTCGAAAAACGCTGCCAGGCCTGAGACTCGCGCAGAAATACGCGGTACTTCAAGGCGGTGGACACAACCACCGCATTGG
>JGI20153J14295_10001568_pt1 | contig 17467 bp, 14 predicted proteins | sample COG_03_FD_14295 | JGI IMG/M metagenome (IMG submission 14295) | reverse complement strand
TTGGACGCGCCCAGTCTGATCAGCCCGCAACAGCGAGGGTGACGATGGGTCTTGAGTCGCTGGCGGTATCGGTTATCCGATCCAAAATCTAAAAAAGTAACAATGCGAGGCGCGCAGCGTTCGTCGGTTTTTATTGGGGCGACGCGGGTAACCAGCGCCCGTAAGCTTTGAGCCGTTCTGATCAGGCGCGATAAGTCGTTCAAAAAGGCCGGTTTAAAAATTCGGCGTGTCGCGCCCGTCAATGCTCAGAAGCTTAGGAGCTGACAACGGGTTAGGCGGCCAATTAAGCGCGCCGTCGAAAAAGTAGCATCAGGATCACGGCGACCAATCCCAGAAGTAACCGAGGATCCCCGGGATTGAAGCTCGGCTCTGTTGGGACTGCGATGGTTTTAAGCATTGCGCCCAATTTATAGTCATGGCGTTCAGAAAATCTTGGGTCGGTGATGATTTCCATAATGTCTCGGCGGCTGCGATAGCGCATCAAGGCCGTTTGCGTCCAGTCACTAGCGCCGGGCGCGTTCAGTAAGTCTATCGCGCTGGCTTGGACGGGTGCGAGAAAAATGGGGTGCGAGGCCCGCAGGAACATTGTCGGATACATGTGCGCCATGTAGTGGTCTACGAGCGCCATGGGGTCGGCATCCGGGCCCGTTGCCGGTAAGTTGGGCGGTGTTGGGTTGAGGTCAATCAGGTTGACCATCACAAACTGATTGCCCGTGTCTCNCCGCATGAAATCTTCGACGACATTGAGGTTTTGGGACGCGGTGTCACCCTTTTTCATTTGGGCGAGGTGNGCGTCAANCTCCGCGCTCGTTAACGGCCCCCCCGTGTTCGTATACCAAAAGCAAAATAGTAAGTAAGCGGCTGCAATAAAAACGTTAGGGCTTTTCAGANGGTTTAACACAAAGGTTTCCTTAAAAGGTTTGGTTAGTTGGGCCAGTAAATAAACGCATCGCCAACCTCATAGGGCTGCTCGCCATGTTTATCGATCAGTTGGGGGGCATTAATTAAGCTCGGCCACATGGGTTGTGCTTGCGCCAAGCGGTGTGCATCCAATTTCTCGTTCAGCAGCTTGACGGTCTCGGGCTGCTCGTTGGCCAGATTAAATTGTTCGGTGGGGTCTACTGCTAAATCAAATAGCCAAACTTTCCGGGGTTGCTGGGCGCGAATCAATTTCATGCCACGATGCAGAACCGTTTCTTGATGCCCCTCTAACCAGAACAGCGTTTCGTGTGGCGCCTCTGCTTCACTGCCATTTAAATAGGGTAGCAAATTAACACCATCAATAATCCGGTCTGAAGGGGTCGCAACGCCTGCTGCACCAGCAAAGGTTGAAAACAGGTCCATGTGATGGATGGGCGCATCAAATTGCGACCCGGCCTCGATTTTAGCCGGCCATTTCGCAAGGAACGGCACGTGGGTGCCGCCCTCGAACAACGTGAGCTTCCAGCCGCGATAGGGCTGATTGATATTGGGCAAGCCGATATAGGATGCGCCACCATTATCGCTGGTGAAGACGATGAGGGTATTGTCGGCGAGACCGGTCTCCGTCAACTTTTCGGTGATGCGACGAACGCTGCGATCCAGGGCGAGAATCATCGCGGCATAAACGCGTAACGTGTGATCCTCGATATGGCTGAGCGCCTCATAGTCTGCCCGCGCGGCTTGTAGCGGGTTATGGATGCCCCAATGCGCAAGGTAAAGAAAGAACGGCTCGTTTTGATGTTGATCGATGACCTTTATTGCCTCATCGGTGTAGTAATCCGTTACGTAGCCTGACGGCTCGAATGTTGGGCCACCATTAAACGATGCGGCATATTGGGCGGTGCTCCACACCATACGCTCGATGCTCTGGTTCTCGCGCTTTGCATTGACCACCTCGGGATGATCTTCCGGGAGGTACAGCATCCCTGACATGTAAAGGCTGTCGATGAAACCTTGATTTTGGGGCAGCATTTCTGGCATTTCAGCGCTGCCGCCAAGGTGCCATTTGCCAATGTGTGCGGTGTAGTAGCCGGCGTCTTTCAAGAGTTCGGCGATGGTAATCTCTGATGGGGGCAGGCCTTGTGCGGTCATGTCTGGCATGTTTTCAATGCCCGCATCGTTGAAGTAAACCGGTAATGGCCCAGGGTTTAAGTCTTGTGCCCATTTAAAAATGGTGGCGCCGATTTTAAAAAAAGGCGTGAACTCAAAACCGAATCGAGTACTGTACCGTCCGGTTAAAATGCTTGCTCGGGAGGGCGCGCAAACGGCATTTGCTGCATAACCCGATCTAAACTGAACCCCATCTTGCGCGAGGGCGTCGATTGCCGTGGTTTGCAAGGATCCGTCGGCGGCGCCGCCGTTATGCAGCGAAATGTCATTAAACCCCATGTCGTCCGCCAGGATGAGAATAATGTTCGGCGGCCGCTGACTGGGCGACAAATTAGCCTGGGTCGGCCCTTGGGTCCACAAAACAGGCTGGTTTGGGCCGACGGGGAGTTGCCAGGCTCGAAGGCTTGGCGCAATCGATAGTAAAATATCAAGCCGGTTATGCCAGAGACTGCCAGCGATGAGACTGATGAAAAGCGTGCTGATGACGATCTTTTTCATGCGCCTGGATCTAATTGTTTTTGTTCAACAGGAGCGTACCGGTTTTTATAATGGTTGTCATTATAAGGCGCGTGATAATTAGAGCGCCTGAATGAGGGTGTTGGCACCCCAACCGATTTTTGCATGACAGGCGAGGCGGTTGATGGTCGTCGGCGGCTTTTGGGCGGTAAAGGCAGGGCGGCAGTCGGTCGAGATGGCCCACGTTGAATGGTGATCAAATGGCCGACGCGGTGAATGGGTTACCCTGTCGGGAACAGACCGAAACCCGGGTAGCTCGATCAAGCCCAACCTTAGGTGGGGTCCGCTTAAAGTCGTCGGAGGTCGTCCGCCCCATGCTTTTTATAGTCATAATGAGATCTGATATTTAAGGCGCGGAGGCCGGATGCCATGCGCTATAATCGGGTTCGGAGGGTAAGCGTGCGCCTGGCAAAATTCTAAGTTAGGCGGATGCGATGAACCTGACCGCTATTCTGGGCCGTCAGCGCTTAGGCCAGATTCAGATGGATGTTGAACAGCAACGTCAAAAATCAATGCCGCGGCGCTATAAGGGCGATGTGCGGTGGGCTTTGATTTAAGAAAAAAGCTTGTGGGCTGTGCTGATATAAGGCGCCATGACGATCGGACCGCTTTCAAAATGGGTTAAGCGCCTGTGTAGAGGTATAAATTGTCATTGTGAAAGACCAGATGCCCTATCATGTGATTTGCTTTAAATGGGGCGCCAAGTACGGCGCTGACTATGTGAACCGTTTATACGGTATGGTCGCAAGGCATCTCTCGGCTGAATTTTTGCTCCATTGCTTTACCGACGACGCCAGTGGTATTCGATCGGAGGTCCGGTGTCATGATTTACCCGATTTGGGGTGCGCGGTGCCGATCAATGTGCCTGGGATGTGGCGTAAGGCAGCCGTCTGGGGCGCGGATCTCGGCGGGATTGAAGGTGTTGCACTGTTCGTTGATCTGGATTCTGTCATTGTTGATGACTTGACGCCGCTTTTCGAGTTTGGCGATCCGAATGACGTGATTCTGGCGAGAAACTGGCTGAAGCCGTTTTCTAAACTCGGGCAAACCACGTTATTTCGATTCAAGGTGGGCTCGCAAGCTTACTTGTTAGAAGATTTTCAAAAAGATCCACAAGGCATCGCCGAGCGCTTCCAGTTTGAGCAACACTACGTTACAAAATCGGTTCGAGGCGGCGTTCGATTCTGGCCGAATGCATGGGTCAAACATTATCGGGTGCATTGTTTACCGGGTTACATTGGTCGCTACTTTCGGCCTGCAGCCCTTCCAAAGGGTGCGCGGGTGATCGCTTTTCCGGGGGAGCCTAATCCAGCTGATGCCTTGGTTGGCCAGTGGACCCATGGCGCACCCGTGACGGCTAAAACACATCTGTTAAACCTGTTTTACCCTGAAAGGCGTGTGCATAAAAGCTGGCGCGGCCATTTTTGTTGTTTTCAAAAACCGTGTCCCTTCGTCCAACTGCACTGGCGGGAATAGAGGGTTAATCGCCCAGTACGCGTTGGGCTGCGCAATGACCCGCATAAAGGGCGCCTTCGATCCAACCTGACCAAACCGGTGATACGTCAGCATTCGCGATCTGGAAGGTCGGGTCGATGGCGCCGAGAGCCCAGGCCGCATCGATGACAGTCGCTTGCCCAGGACGCACGGTCATCCAAGCCCCCTGCGCGTTGACATCGCCAGTCCAAGTGTGAGCGCGCGCGCTCGAGAGGTGGTCAGGCAGTAGACCCAACGCCTCTGCGGCGGTTTGCGAAGAAGTTTTGTCATCTTTGATGATGCAGCCTGAAGTGTGGGTTACGTCCATGAAGGCTAAGGTGGTCGGACTGGCCGAAATTCTTGATTCAAACGGCTTTGTTGGATCAAACCAATATTTTGCGCTGCGATTCGCGTGACCGCGTCGGCTTGCTTGGGACAGTGCCGGGTCCGTTAAAAAAGGCAGATCCAGTGCATGCAATGTATTAAAGGGTATGGTGACAATCACCACATCCCCAGAAATGACCCGATGATCTGCTGTGATGACGTCCAATCCTGACGGCCGCCGTCGCACGCTCACGGCCCGCTGCAGGCGCTGTAGGTTCTCAGTTAAAGGCGCAGCGAGTGCGATCGCAAGGGATTGGGTGCCGCCTATAATTCGGTGCTCCTCTGCTTCTAAAGCCGTCTTGGCTGAACCGAACATCTTAAAATCGCGCAGAATGCCAAGCGCACTGAACGCGCTGGGGTCCGAGCCTGTAAGGGTCCAGTCCAGGCAAGGAACTTTTCCCGGATTGCGGCGCTGGGTTCTATCGCCTCAAGGTAGGCTCGAAAGGCGCGGTCAAGGTGCTGATTGCGATCTGTGATCCAGTGGTTTGGATCGATGAGATTCAAGTCTTGGTCTATGCGCGCAAGCAGCGACTGCAAGCTAGGGTCAAGGGGGTCGGCTGGCGCGGCAACACCTTGCCAATACCAAGTTGTGTCAGTGCTTGGTAAGGCCTGAACCGCGATCTTGTGTTGATGCAAAGCCGCCATCACCCTTGGATGGTGATCACAGTGTACAAATTCAGCGCCTTGTTCTTCTAAGTGTCCCTCAACTGTTTTTGTAAAGGTTCGCCCGCCGACTCGATCACTGGCTTCTAAAATACTCACGGCCCAACCTTGATCTTTTAGGGTGCTGGCCGCGGTGAGTCCGGCGACGCCGGCGCCGAGGATGATCGCGTGCTGCTGCATAGATTACTGCCTTATACCGGATGGTTCAGCATCGTTCAAAAACGGCGCTGTGTTTTTATTCTGATTAAGCGCCCTCACGTTTTGCGTCAGCGCCAGGCTGATCTGGCTCGTTTGCTCGATGAAAGACTTTGCTGCCTCGCTCGCAGACGCTGTGGATTGCGGTTGCAAGTTGGGCATCATCGGCGCGGTCACCATCGCGCTATTTGGGCTACTCTCAAAACCTGCTGTTTGCCTGAACAGAACCGAAAAGGTTGTCATTTAATGCGGGTCGCGCGATCCCCAATCGATCAGCTTTTTAGATAATAAATCGGCAGTTGCCGATGCTTCAACTTCATTGGTTGTAAAGGCCGAGGCCGCATAATCACTGACGCCAGCGGCGGCGAGTGCTTCGAGGCCATCCTCAACTTTGGCAGCACTGCCAACGAGTGCCAAGTCGCCCGGCGCGCTGATGCCCTCGCGCACGAACATGGCTTTGTATGAGGGCAGCGTTGCATAGAACGCAAGGTTTTTGCTGATTAAGGTACGAATCATGCGTTCGTTGTCGGTCACGCAGATTGGGAGTGTCGCAAGGATTCTAGGCTCACCGCGCCCGGCCTTTGCGGCGGCTTCGAAAAGTCTTGGCTTAATGTGTGCTGCGATGGTTTTCGGGCCCACCCACGCAAGCGTCGTGCCGTCACAACGATGGCCGGCGACTTTGAGGGCTTGGGGGCCAAGGGCGGCCACTAAAACGCTGGGGGGCACCTCCGGCGCTTTAAAAAACCGGCCATGGCTAGAATAGAAGTCACCGTCAAAATCCACGGCGCCAGTGTTGATGAGCGGCATCAGAACTGACAGGTAGTCGCGGAGATGCCCGATGGGCTTGTCAAAGGCAATGCCGAGCGCGGCCATCATCGAGGCATGGGATAAGCCAATGCCAAGCGTTAAGGGGCTTTTGCACGCACTCGCAACCGTGAGCGCTTGACCTGCCAATGTCATTGGGTGACGTGGAAAGGTTGGAATGATGGCGGTGCCCAGCTCCATCGCCTGAACGCTTTGCCCAACAAGGCTCAGCACTGTGAGGGCATCAAAGCCGCCGGTTGGGTGCTCCGCCAGCCAATAGCTATGGAACCCGTCCTGCTCGGCTTGTTTTGCATCGGCTTCAACCGCGGCGACTGAGGCCCTTTGAACGAGGCCGGTTCCATTAATGCCGAGTTTCATAAGCGTTCCTTTTTAGATGGCGTCGGGTGCCAGTTTAGGCTCGCACAAAGGGCGTTGTAGGCATAGTACAATGCAGACATTACTTTTCCGTAACGGCCGTTGATAGCAGAGGCTTTTTTATGACCATTGACTTCGAGTTCTTAGATTCCTTTGAACGAAAGCGTATTTTGTTGGTTGATGATGACCCCTTTATTCTGGGTGTGCTTGAGAAGTTATTGGGCTTGCTGGGACTCGAGACGATCTTGCAAGCGGGAGATGGAGAGCAGGCTTTAGCGCTTTTAAAGGACACTGCCGTCGATTTGCTGATTACCGATGTCTTAATGCCCAATTTAGATGGTCTCTCGCTTTTGAAGAAAATTCGCTCAGGTCAGTCCAGCGCGGCTGCGAGTCTGCCGTGTATTGTGGTCTCAAGCTTGGATGACGAGGCGACCCTTGCAACGGCTTTGGCGTTGGATGTGAACGGGTTTGTTCAAAAGCCCTTCAAGGCGCCGATCCTGATCAAGCGGTTATTAATCGCGTTGTCCGAAACCGTTTCTGAATCCCTTGATCATCTTTATAGCGATGTGGTCATTGATGTCGATCGGCTTCAGCTTGGTGCCCACTACCAACCAAAGCCAACGACGCATCAGGCGCAGCATATCCCGCTTGAGCGACGCGAAAAGTACACTGTGGTGTCACTGTTTCAATTGCGACCCGACATGCAGTTGGCAGAGGATATTAAAACCAAAAGTGGTACGGTGTTGTTGTCAGCGGGTTTTACGTTAAACCAAACGAGAGTTCACCGGATGTGGGAGCTTGAGGGCAATTTGGAAAAAACCAGTTTTAGGGTCCTCGCTGGTTTTAGCGCGGGGTAAAGGCAGCACGTTGAATGAAGGCGGGTGAGTGCAGGGATCATCTTTATTCGGGTTTTCGGTGATGATCAAATTTGTTAAAGAGGCATTGTTGAGCAAGCGCGGGGCCTAAAGTATTGTGTTTTAAGCCCGGTTGAAGAAGGAATTCATTCTATGAAAACAGAGCCGTCAAGCATTGCAGCGTTGGTAGAACGATTAACGTTGGATCAGAAGGTCCGGCTCGTGAGCGGCGCGAGCTTGTGGCGAACCAATCCCATCCCTGAGCTTGGTATTCCCTTTTTAAAAGTGAGTGATGGCCCTAATGGGGTTCGCGGGGACGGCGGCGCAAGCGCCGCGTCTTTTCCCGTTGGGATCTGTATGGGCGCAACCTGGAATCCAGACTTGATCAAAACCTTAGGGGTCGCAATTGCCGAAGAAGCGAAAACCAAAGAGGTCCAAGTGGTGCTTGGGCCGACGATTAATCTGCATCGAACCCCGCTTGGTGGTCGAAATTTTGAGTGTTACGCAGAGGATCCCGTGTTGTCTGGAGAACTGGCAGCGGCCTTTACTCAAGGGGTGCAGAGCCAAGGCGTTGGGGCCTGTTTAAAACATTTCGTTTGTAACGACTCTGAGTTCGAACGGCACACGATTTCGGTTGAGGTCGATGAGCAAACACTGCGCGAGGTCTACCTGCTACCGTTCCAAATTGCGATTGAAAAAAGCAGTCCTTGGACCATTATGGCCGCCTACAATCGAGTCAATGGGGTTTACGCCTGCTCTCATGACGAATTGCTGAATCAAGTTTTGAAAAAAGAGTGGGGCTTCGAGGGCTTGGTGATCTCGGATTGGTTTGCTGCGAAAGAAACACTCGAGAATGCGCTGGGCGGGCTTGACCTTGAAATGCCGGGGCCGAGCCGAGTTTGGGGTGACGCGCTACGACAGGCGGTAACGGATGGTCTTGTGCCTGAGTCGGTGCTCGATGATAAGGTTCGCCGCCTATTGCGGGTGCTCCAATGGAGCGGCCGACTTGATTCCCCGACTGACGCGCCTGAGCGCAGTGTCGATATCGCCGAGCACCGAGCCGTTGCGTATCAGACGGCAGTTGAGGGCATGGTCTTGTTAAAAAACGAGGGGGTGCTGCCGTTGGCTCGGAGCAGCATCCAAAAGTTAGCGGTGATCGGGCCGAACGTGCGCCATTTCCGCGTCATGGGGGGCGGGTCTTCTGCGCTCAAGCCCCATTACATTAGCGCGCCTTTGAGTGCATTGCGCGAACGTTATCCCGGTATGGATGTGTCCGCGCAGACAGGTTGTCCAACGTTTAAATATATTCCCGAGCCCGAACGCGATCTATTGACGCCGGCTGTTGACGCCGGCGAGACCCTTGATGATGCCGCGCGTGGGTTACGGGTCCGGTTTTATGAGGATGTTGAGCGGACGCAGTTGATTCGGCAGCGGATTATCAGTCAATCAACCGTGCATGCCTCGCTTCTGGCAGGCGCGGCCAATGCGATGACGCTCGACGGTGAGTATCTGTGTGAAACGGCCGGCGACTATACTTTTGGGCTGCTCTCAACAGGTCGGGCAAAGATGCGGGTGGATGACGAGATCCTGATCGATAACTGGACTGCGCCGCAGCCAGGAGACGCCTTTTTCATGCAGGGTTCAACCGAGGTTCGCGGCTCGCGGTTCTTTGAGGCGGGCAAGCGGATTCGCGTTGAGATTGAATTCGAGGTGAGCGCCGATACCATGTTTAAAGGGCTCCGATATGGGATATTGGAACCTCAGTTCTTGGACCCGATTTCAGAGGCGGTAACGCTTGCGAGTGCGTCGGACGCGTGTATTTTAATGGTCGGGACCAACGATGATTGGGAAACCGAAGGCAACGATCGAGACACCTTGAGCCTACCGGGTGCTCAGGATGAACTGATTGCAAGGGTGCTAGCGGTGAACCCGAATACGGTGGTGGTCAATAATAGCGGGGCGCCCATCTCAATGCCTTGGGTGGATCAAGCGCCAGCCATTTTACAATGTTGGTTCCCTGGTCAGGAATTTGGGCGGGCGCTCATGGACCTACTCTTCGGTGAGGTGAGTCCGTCGGGCCGCTTGCCGCTCACCTTCCCGAAGCAAATCGAAGATGTGCCTGCGTTCGCGCATTATCCGGGTCGTGAGGGAAAGGTCCGTTATGAGGAGGGTTTAAATATTGGGTATCGCGGCTTTTATGCCGCCAAGACCGAACCCTTGTTTGCCTTTGGACACGGGCTTGCTTACACCCAGTTCGACTATTCTGACGTGCAGGCCGAGGTGAATGATGCCGAGGCATTGGTGTCGGTCTCTTTAAGGGTCACGAACACCGGAAAGGTGGCTGGACAAGAAGTCGTGCAGGTTTACGTGTGTTTTCCAGAGAGCCAAGTCGCTCGGCCGGCACTGAGCTTAGCCGGCTTTACCAAGGTCACGATCGCGCCCGGTGCCGCGACGCTTGTCACGCTTTCCCTGCCGCTTGCGCGGTTTCAGTATTGGGATACCGACGCGAAAACTTTTCAGTTGGAGGCCGGCGAGTGCACCATTCAGGTAGGGGCTTCAGCTCGGGACCTGAAGTTGACGACGAATCTGCGGCTTAGCTGAGGTTGGCAAAATCCAGGCCCTTGGGCAATGGATCAATACTGTAGCCTGAGCCTTGAGCGATCTGGGACTTTTTGCCTCACCTCAAAGCAGCTGGCTGTGATCCGCCGCAGACGGTTCAAAGAAGCCATGGCCTGCTCCTTGATAGCCGGCGCAACAACTGAGCAAAGCGTGCCCAGCGCGCCTCGATCTAAACCCCGGTCTTAACCCCTGTCTTAACCCATGTCTTTAAGCCGGTTTAAGCCGCTTATGAGAACCGCTTAGCTTGCTTTAACGTCGTCTCGTTTGCCGCGAAAGCAAAGGCCGCTAAATTGACCGTCAGAGCGCCATTTTTTGAGGTATTCAAAATACGCTAAGGCGCCTTGCGGATAGCCAACATGGAATTTGGCGCCGGGGCCAGGGTCACTGCCTTCATTGTTGTAATACCCAGGCGTGCAGTCTTGGGAGCCAATCATGCGGCCGGGTCCGGACAACAGGATCTCGATCCAAGCGGCCTCGGCCGCCTCGGTTACTTCGACTTCCTGCTGCCCTTCATCGAGCGTGTGTCGAACGGTTAGGGCAATGGTTTGGCCCGACTCGGTCAAATTATGTGGGACGTTTGAGATTAAATTTGCGCCTTGGGTGGGTTGGACAATAAAAGCATTGGGAAAGCCGTGGACATGTGTGCCGTGTAAGGTTTTCATGCCATCGGCCCAGTGATCTGATAGCTTTTCGCCATCTCTGCCGGTTAAGTCGAAGCCCGCTCGTCGCTTGTGTTCCGTGCCGACTTCAAAGCCGGACGCATAAATAATGCAGTCCACGTCATAGGCGACGCCATTAACGATCAGTCCGGTTTCGGTGATGCGCTCAACGCCCGTGCCATCGGTATCGATCAGATGGGTGCCAGGTTCGTTGAAACTGTCGAGGTAGTCATCATGAAAGCAGGGCCGTTTACACAGTTGCCGGTACCAAGCTTTAAGGCCTTCGGCGGTTTTGGGATCGGTCACAATCTCGTCAACACGCGCTCTGATTTCATTCATTTTTTCATAGTCCGAGTCCTCCCAAGCCGCCATCATGCCTTGGGGTGTCCGCTCGGTCTCAGGCAGGCTGCGGATGCGAGCTTGTATGCGTCGCGACAGATCCGTCCAGCCATCCATCACGAGGTCCTCGCTGGCCATGCCGCCTGTCTGGTTGGCGGTAAAATTTTCAAGCCAGCGTTGTTGCCAACCGGGCGTGGCGATTGTTTTGAACCATTCCGCATCGGTGGGCTGATTGTTGCGCACATCCACCGAGGAGGGGGTGCGTTGAAAAACATAAAGCGTTTCACAGCTTTTTGCGAGATGGGGGACGCATTGGACGCTGGTTGCGCCGGTGCCGATGATGGCAACCCGTTTGTTTTGCAGGTTGGTCATGGGCGCGCCATTGGCATCGCCGCCGGTATAGTGATAATCCCACCGACTGGTATGAAAAGCCTTGCCTTTGAAATCGCCTAACCCCGGAATGCCGGGTAATTTAGGAACATGCAATGGCCCGGTCCCCATGCCAACGAATTGGCTGGTAAAGCAATCGCCGCGCTGGGTTGTGATCTGCCAGCATTGCGTTTGATCAAGCCATTTTAAATCAGTGACCTCAGTATGAAACAACGCTTGGTCATAGAGCGCATATTGTTGCCCAATGCGCTGGCAGTGGGCGAGGATCTCGGGGCCGTGGGCATATTTTTCGGTTGGCATATGACCGGTTTCTTCGAGCAATGGCATGTAGACAAACGAGGCTGTATCGCATTGGGCGCCAGGGTATCGATTCCAATACCAAGTGCCACCAAAGTCGCCCCCTTTCTCAACGATCCGAACATCCGTGATCCCTTGCTCCTTGAGCCGTGCTCCGGTGACCAGGCCGGCAAATCCGCCGCCGATAAAGGTGAAGGTCACATGATCGGTAACGCTCGCTCGTTCGGTTATCGGGGTATGTGGATCGGTTAAGAACTGCTCGAAGCCATGCTTGATCTCAACATATTGATTGTTACCATCGGCGCGCAGGCGTTTGTCTCGCTCGAGCAGATATTTTTCTCTTAGCGCTGCTTTGGCTTCTGGATCAAGGCCGGCTTGCTTGGGATTTGCCATGGTGAGGACTCCGCTCTTTCAATCTCATGATTTTTAAAGCATATCATGGGTAAGTGAGTCAGTCGGTGCTTGGGGTATCCACTTTTGATGTCAGATAGCCAAGGCCCAGCCAAGCCATGGCAATGCCGATGATGGGGTTCATCCAGTTGAGCAGCGCGAAGGGCGCATAGTCTAAGCTGCTGACGCCAAGAATGGCGCTGTAAAAAATGGCAGTGGTCGTCCAAGGGATGAGGGCGGCGGTCAGCGTGCTGCCCTCTTCAAGGGTTCTGGACAGCATGGCCCGGTCGATGTCATGCCGGTCATAGACGTCTTGAAAGACTTGGCCGTTGAGAATGATGGCAGCATAGGGCTCGGTTAAAGCGGCGTTGCTCGCCGCGGCCGCGGTGGTTGATGCCGTCAGCAGTTGCGCGGGCCGCTGAATACGTTGGGCAATGGGTTCAAGCAGCGCTCTGAGTAAGTTAAGTTGGCTCAGCAAGGCGCCCATGCCAATGGCGAGGATGGCAAGGGTTAAGGTCCAAGCCATGGCGCCGATCCCGCCGCGGTTGATGAGGGTATCCAGCAGAGGCGAGGCGGTTTCTCTTGAAACGCCGGCGTATAGACTGGTTAACAATGTCGCGAGGGTCACGCCTTGAAGGCCCCAAGCGATGATCAGGGCAGAGAACGACGCTGCAATCAACACCGCCTCCGGGGGGACGCGCCGCCAGCCCAGGATCAACATGAGCGCAATGGGTATGAGGGTGATCCAGTGAACGGTAAAGGTTGCGTCAAGCGCCGCAAGCAGTGCGGACGCTGCTGTTGGGTCGGCAGGTGCGGCGCCATAGGCGCTGCCGAGTACCGCAAAAATAACGAGTGCCATTACATAGCATGGCCCCGTCGTCAGGCTCATCGCATGAATGTGGCGGTACAGGTTTGTGCCGGCAGACATCGCAGCTAAATTCGTGGTGTCAGACACCGGGGACATTTTATCGCCAAAACTGGCCCCCGCGATCACCATGCCAGCAGTGAGTGGCAGCGGAAAGCCTAGGGATTGGCCAACACTCATTAAAACGATGCCGCAGGTTGCGACCGTGCCCCAGGACGTGCCCGTCGCAAACGACATAAAACTGCACAGTAGTAACCCCCCAGGTAAAAACAGCTCCGGGCGAAGCAGTTGTAAGCCAAAGTAAACCAAAGTTCCAACGGTCCCGGATTGAATAAAAGACGCAATCACGACCCCGATCAATATGAAGATGATGAGCGCCGGCATGGACGCGGCTAATCCGTCAAAAACGAATTTCCGGAGGGTGTGATAGGGCGTGCCCAACCACAATCCAAGACCCACTAGACTGACAAGTGCGGTGAGCAAAAGTCCATGTAAACCGGCTTCCAAGATAAACAAGCCGGCCACAAGCCAAGTCAACAATATCGCAATGCTTGTCGCGGCCACGGTAAAACTGGGCAGGCTTTGCCGCAAGTTACGCTAGCCAGCGGGCGAGGTGAGAAGGCCCGTCCGCAGGCTTTGCAGCAGCCGTCCATTGCGTCATGGGGTCGATGCAGTCTTTGGGGGATTCAAAAAAGGCCCGTCCACACACAGTCTTTGGCCATCAGGGGTTGCACAGGCGCCGCAGATCCCGACGCCGCATTTGGTTAAGTAGTCGATGGCGCTGAAAATCTGGTGGGGTTGCGCGTAGCGATTTTGCACGGCAACGGCGGCATGAACCATGGGTTCTGGTCCGCAATTGTAAAAAACGAGATCTTTAAGCTCTGCGCTCGGCAAGGTCTTTAGGTACTCCTCTAACAGCTCTGTTACCCGGCCTGAAAATCCAGCCGTGCCGTCATCGGTTGCAACGTGAACCGAGGCGATATCGCGGCATTCGTTGAGGTAATACAGGCGTTCGGCGGTTCGAGCCCCGGTGAAGACTTGCGAGCCCGGGTTGTCGCGCGCGATTTGATAGACCGCAGCCAGACCCGTGCCGCCGGCAACGGCAATAACTTTTTGCTGGGTTTGGGGCGCGACGGCCTGTCCATAGGGGCCGCGAAGGTAGGTCTCATGGCCCGGTTCAAGGCCCATTAAGGCCTCGGTAAATTCACCAACATTGATGGCCACGAGTTGCAGCGGTTTGTCACACAACACTGAAAATGGCTTTTCGCCTACGCCCGGGACCCAAAGAAACACAAATTCACCTGGCTTGATTTGAAAATCCTCTGCGAAGGTTAGCAGTACGATGTCATCGCATACCGTTTGATTCTCGATGAGGGTCACCGGTTTGAACGCCATATCAAGGTCATATCGAATTTTACTTTCAGCCGTGTTGGCGACACTAGGCTCAGGGCTTGCGAGCACCTTGAAATAATCTTTGATATCGGTGGTTGTCATCCCAGTCAGCGCTGAGCCAACACCGATGATCGACGCGCCAGCATCTTGCATCGCAAGGACGTCATGTGATGAGCTCACGCCGCCGCAACCAATGATGGGCAGCTCGCAAACTGCGCGAATTTCGCGCACACATTTTAAGGCAATGGGCAGGATGCCTTTGCCCGACATGCCGCCGGCGCCATTACTTAAAATGGGGTGACCATAGGCGCTGGTGTAGCCTGGCCCGACGGTGTTAACCGCGCAGAGCGCATCGGCGCCCGCGTCACAGGCCGCGCGCACGATATCCCCAAAGCGGTCGGTGTTCGGCGTAAGTTTGGGGATGACGGGAATATCGACCGCCGCCTTAACCGCTTTAATAATCTCGAAGACAAGTTCGGGGTCTTGCCCCATGGCCATCCCGAAACCTTTGGCGTGGGGGCAAGATAGATTGAGCTCTAAGCCATCAGAGAAGGGGGCAAGACATTTGGCGACAGCAACATACTCTTCCAGGCTGCCGCCAAAGATTGACGTCAGCAAAAACCGATCCTTCGGAATCGTTAAAGTTGCCAGTAATGCAGCACTGGCACTCATGCCTGGATTGGTGAGGCCGACCGCGTTCACAAAGTTGCCGGGGGCATACTGACTCAATATCGGTTCTCGATTACCTTGTCTCGGATCCGGGCCGATGCTTTTGGTGGTCATGACCCCAACTTCAGGCACTTCATCGAAAAAGTGCTGAATGATCGAGGTGGCGGTCGTCACGATTCCGGAAGGAATGGTAAAGGGCCCGGAGAGTCGTTTGCCGAAGAAGTCCAAGTTAGCGTCCTGCGTTGGGGTCGATTGGGTGGCACGATTATAGGCCTGGCATGGGTCTGAAACAAATCCATGCCCATATGCTCGCCCGTAAGGCCGCAGGTTGTGCTAGCTGGTTTGCAGCAGCTCCACCCAATTGCCCTCGGGGTCTTCGATCATCGCAATCTCAACGCCAGGCCGAATCTGGATGGGCCCAAGCGGGACGGTGTAGCCCGCTGATTGACAGGCCGTAACCATCTCTGCGAGGTTGCTGATACTGATCGTTAGGTATCGGATGCCGGTTGCGCCACGAGGCCCGCCAGGTGCTGACCGAGTCTCAGGCGTTTTTGCATGCGTTAGGATTTTGATCACAGTGTCGCCGCAAGCCAGTCGGTACATGGTCGTGCCGCCTGGCATGTCAAGCGTGGCGTCGAGGGTGAGGCCCAGGGTCTCTGCGTAGAATTGCAGCATGGGTTCAATGGACTGTGCGACGATGCCAAGATCGATGGCGGATTTTGTCAGTTGTAAGGCGGGCATGGACAATCCTGATTGAAAAATAAGAAATCGGTTATCCCACAAACGGCGCGTTGGAACAAGCGTTGCGGCGAGGCCTCAAGTAATATGACCAAAGACAACGCAGAGCATGAATAGGATGATGAACTTAAATCACAAGGGCTGGGAGAGACCGGTTTTCAATGGCTTGCGCGTGGTGGGCGTGGTCAGCTTACTCTGCGTCCAAAGCATTTTTTTTGGCAGTGAGGCGGGGGCGCAATCGATGCGTGATGACAGTTTTGAAAAAACGGTAGAAGAGGCGAGAGTGCCGGCCTTCAAGCTGGCCGAGCCGGGTATTGCGCAACAGCTAACGTCAGTGGGTGAACGGTTTTCTCTGAAAATAAAGACGGTTAAGGATCCGGCGGCGCTCCGGCAACTGGCATTGGCCACGGGCCTAAACCTTTGGGCGCAGGCGCGGCAGGATTTTCAGGCAGGCGCGGTGCTAGATGATCGGCCATTGTATTGGCAGCGGTTAGTTGTTGCGCCGATGATTCGGGCGCGCGCCAAGCAACTCGGCTGTAAACCGTTGGTCATTGCGCAGGTGATGGCGGCATTCGAGCAGGCCAGCCGGGGCCAGATGGATGTCCTGTGGACAGCCCCGAAGGCGCGCCGAGTCTTGATTACGGGTTTTGATCCGTTTTCGCTGGATAAGCAAATTTCTCAAAGCAATCCCTCCGGCGCGGTTGTTCTGGCATTGGATGGACAGGTCTTTGCGGTCGATGGGGTGATGGTTGAGATCAATGCTGCGGTATTTCCCGTGCGCTATCCGGACTTCGATGCGGGGGTTTTAGAGCAATGGCTCACGCCACACCTTACCAGCGGCGGGCTTGATCTGTTTGTATCCGTTTCGATGGGGCGTGATCAATTCGATTTGGAGCGCTTTCCAGGACGGCGGCGGAGTTCGAGTGCACTGGGCAATTTGCAGGAGCATACGGGCGGCAGCGCCGCGTCACCCAAGCCCGGCTTGCTAGATGGCAAGCCTTTGCAAGGTCCTGAATTTGTCGAGTTCTCACTGCCGGCCGCGGTGATGCAGCAGGCACAGGGCGAGTTTGAAATTCGAGACAATCATCGCGTCAGCACACTTGAAGGTGGCGCCTTCGAGGCCGTGAGTTTGGCGGCATTGCACGGCCAGACTGCGGTGCAGGGTAGTGGGGGCGGCTATTTGTCGAACGAAATCTCGTACCGGTCGATTCGGTTGGCGAATNAACTGGGGGTTGCGCTGCCAATGGGGCATATCCATACGCCGAAAATAGCAGGTCAAGCGCCCGAAACCGTGAGCCTGATCATTAAACAAGTAGAGCGGATGTTACTGCTGGCGGCGAAGTCCGGCGCGTAAAATGAACGGCTTTCAAGGCGCTTCAAGGCCGAGCATATGCTTGGTTGGTGTGAATCGTGAATTCGAAGCAGGGCTGTGCGCTCACCGGTTGCAGGGCCTTCACGGCGCCACAACCCTCTATTGATTGCGAATCTCTAGAGCGATTTAGTGGAACGGGTCAAGTTCTAAGGCTAGTGTTCAGTCGGCGCTTGCCGGGTTGATAAGCCTGTTGGGTCCCGGTGCGGGCTCTAATGTTCGGCAGAAAAGTAAGTGTTGGGCGCAGAAGTTCTGTTTTGGTTCCAGCAGAACCTTTTTGGCATGCGGTTTTGCTGAGGNAATCCATTGTCTCCTATTGGAGTAGCGACGAGTTGCGATATATTGTATAAAACAGTCAGTCCGTACTGTTTTTTTAAAAGGGAGG
>JGI20153J14295_10001561_pt1 | contig 17506 bp, 26 predicted proteins | sample COG_03_FD_14295 | JGI IMG/M metagenome (IMG submission 14295) | reverse complement strand
TTGACGATTTACCATACCCGGCATGCTGTTGGCTTTTGCCTGCATCGCTGCCTGCGCTTGGCCTTCGGGGGTCATTGCCATTTGGCCGTTAGGGTTGTCTAAATTCTGATTGGCTGCTGGATCTACGACCTCTCCCTCCGCGGGTTGCTCTAAAGGATCTAATCCTTCAGGCGCGTCGGGTAGCATAGCATTAATTCCAGCTGCGCCTCCTCCGAGAACAGTAGCGCCAGCTAGTGTCGATTTTATTGGGTTATTCTTTATAGCGGTTCCCGCTTTTTGCATCATTCCCGGTTTAACCTCGGGAGCCTTTCCGTCGGGGGCGTCCAAGGTTTTCTTTCCGCTACTCTTAGGCATCGAGCCTTTCGGACCTCCAACCTTCGGGGCCGTAGCCGCGCCTCGTCTTGCTCCGGTTGCTGCATTGTATCCTTTTTGAAGTCCTTTGCCTGCGCCTTTTGCGGCACCGGCTGCGAACTTAGATTTTAAGGCTGCGGCTGCGGGGCGCATACCGAACATGCTTAGTGCTGCAATTGCTGGGTCGGCTGCGTCGCCTAAGGTCCAGTCTCGGTCATACCGCTCGTCACCCATTAAATCTCCTCTTATAAAATCAGCCGCCGCCCCATAAATACCTTCACCCGCACCGGCGAGCATTTCATAGGGGGTTGAGTTTCTTTCTGCCTGTTTTAACCGTCTATACTCGTAAGGTGTTAAACGAGTTTTACCGGTCTGCTCAAGAAGATCGTCTAATGAAGAATATTGGTCAGCCATAACGAAAAGAGTAGTTGCGGGGAATTACGGCATCAACCGCTTGTAATTCTTCTTAATGGCTCCTAAAGGGACACGCATGAAGCCGTCAGGGCACATTAGGCTTGGGTTCTTGCGTAGCATGCGGTTTGTAATTTTGCTCTTTTTAGGTGCTTTAAAAGTGCTGGCCTGGTCGATATTATATAATGCGATCGCCGCAGCCAGAACATGGTCATCATGATGGCCCGGGGCAGCTTGAGGTTTGCCTTTATCACTAATTACAAAGGTTTTCATCTCTTTTAGGACATCGGGATCGGGGATATCAAAGTTCTCCTCAATCAATTCGGCTGCCATATGGTCAATTACTGTCTTTCGGGTAATCTTATCGGTGCTCCATCCATAGCTTTTTTCCACCATTCCGCTCGAATCATTATATCGGCGACGGCGGTACACGCTCAATCCAGCTTCCAATAGATATTTTAATAGTGCCAATCCGGAATTATTAACCTCAGGGATGATAAATGCGTTCCCGTACCAACGGGCAATACCTTCAATCTCCTGAGCGAGCACGCCAATGTCCAATCGGCTGTGATGCAATGCGATCAAACGTGGGACATGCCAGTTACCATGCCAATCTTCAAAGGGGGCTTTCCAAACCTGAACAGAATGGAAGTCAGGATCAGCTGCTAATCCCTGCATTTGTTGATCCTCTCCAGTGCATGTATCAACCGAAACCAGATACTGGGAATCATATTCCGGTTCCTCGTAAATTTTCCAGTTCCCCAAGCGGTCAGGTTTAAAACTAGCGGTTTTTCCATCGGTTTGGACGCCAATTGTTCCCATTTTGGGTTTAATACCAGCCGAAGCCTTTGACATTTTATCTAGATTGCCAACATGAAACCGTGGACGGGAGGACATTAAGAAACATTCCTCGGGATCACTCGGATATTCCTGGCGAAATTTGGAAAGATCACCATTACATTTGTCCTGAAGAACGCGGCGACGCCAATGAAGCTGTTCAAGATTTACTCCAAATCTTTCCATCTCCTCCTTTTCGTCCTCCGTCATGGTGTCACTGAAATCCTGACGCTCGGATTTAGAATTAAAGGGAATAACCGAGTCCTCAAATTCAAACCATGCGGCAAATATCTTTGCCCATTCATTATCCTGTACCCATGTCCGGTAAAACCAACCGTTTGGGCCATTAGGTGTGGAGTCAGCTACTACCAAAGATAAATTGTCCCCGTCATATAAACTCTGCAAATATCCAAGAGCGGGGTCCCGTTCTCCCTGCATGGGCCAGAATGCAACCTCAGTCATATTACCCACCTGAATCGTACCCGATCGGCCAGCATTCTTGGATCCCGCGGTCTCTTTACCATAGGCCGAACCGCTTTGGAGTTTGATCAAGTCCGCAAGACTACCGCCGTCGGCCACAGACCCTTGGCCTTCGGTCCAGGGGAAATGGTCGCTCTCCGCATACCGGCGGTAAATTTCGAAAACCTTGTCACTTGTACCGCTAATATCCCCCATCAAAGATCCGGCAAGATTTTCATGCTTTCTCATGTGGTGATATGTCAAAGCCTGCGCGCATGTACTCGCTCCTTTTTGCCGGGGCTTCAGGATAATCATCTTACAAGGCCGGTCTTCGAGCTGACATTTCCGGTAATGGGCAAACATTCTTTTTTGTAGTGTGTTTGCTATCGGTTTTATGTCTTTTCCCCGTTTATCTCGGATTACTCCGAATGTACTGAACCAGACTTCCGGGTCGATTCTGATTAAATTTTCTAGTTGCTCGGTATTTTCAGTCATTGAATCGGGTTTGGCTTGTGAGTTGGACTGTCGTCCATCTTAACGTCGTATTTATACTCGTATTTATAATGATGATAGTTGTGTACCGTACACGCCGGGACGCTCAATAAGACTAGAATTCGAATTAACACTTCCAGCGGGCTCGGGCTGCTTTACCTCTTTCACCCGTCCAACTTTTGGATCGCGCACAAAATGATTTACGCCTACCCGCAGCTTTGCTTCCCTTTTTAACCTTACCTGTAACCGCAGTCTTGAGCTTGGATCCGGGATTAGCTTTCTGTATGCCGCTACACCCTTCTTTGTCATACCGGCACCGGCTTTTGCGGTGCGGTAATTAGCTCCTTTACCCTTAGTCGTCTTCCGAATGGGTTTACTTGGTTTTCTTTTTGCGGGCATAGCTGGCCTTTTTCTTACCGGGCATGTTCTTGATAGGCTTTTTCTTGGCCGACGTTTTCTTTTTTCCGTATGTTCTTCCGAATCCTGGCATTATTTTCCTCTGCTCCTTCCTTTAGATTTGGGTACGCAGTTAGGGACTTTGCGACCTGATTTATTCTTCATACCAATTGCTTGATATCCTTTCCAGCACGGGCCTTTCTTCTTGGCTGTGCCGCTAGCTTTTTTCTTTTTTGCTGGCATGGTTATTTCTCCTGTTCATTGCCCGAGCCAAAGCCTGTCGCTTTGCTACTTCCGCGGGGGTGTTCATAAATTTAATTACTTCTAGGCTGTGCATTATTCCTCCCCTATTTCATCCAAGAATTCCTGGTCGGGCTCGAATTCGACTGTGGTATTGCAGAATCTCTCGATTACACCTATTGCGAGATGTGACATTTCTAATTCATCCAGGTCTGACTCCTCCCACCAACGGACAAATACCGCCGATAATTCGTGTTCAAACTTTTGTCCTGGGCCTTTGTCTGGTTGGTTGCTGCTCATAAAATTGTTATGCGTTCTGCGGTCCACGGCCTGTGAATAAGCCCGCGGGTCTTTGGTCGTTTTTCCCTAGTTTTAAGGCTTCTTTGAAGAGTTCTACTGGGAAGTCTTCGGGTTTATCTCGGTAAAACTCCCCCCAACGAGGGTCTGTGGTCATCCAGTGTTTGAACATGCCGTCTATATGCTCTTCTGGTATGGGCATACCTCCACGAACGGCTGGGTGGTTCCTATCAAGTCGTTGCGCATTGTCCGGTAAATACGTCGCGTTATCTCTAACGTGATCTTCAACGGTGTATCCATAGTATGGGTTTTTAGAACCGTCTTTCTTGTATTGGGTTTCCTGTTGATAAGTGTCAGACAGTTCTTGCTTTTCTTTTTCGCCTAAAACTTTTTGTAGTGCAGGATTATGAATGTAATCTCTTTTTACGACGGAAGCCTCGGCTTGAATTTCTTCCGGACGCGCGTTCCAAGCACCTCGGTTATTTTCGACAACACCGAGTTGGTATTTACTTGGGATTTTAATAATTCTACGAGGATCGTTGATTTGTTTTTGTAAACTGTGCGCCGCCTCGTGGATATAAGGAGGGTTGTCGTCAAACATCCGAATTGTTGGTTCTTCGGTGTAATACGGATGTCCTTGTAATGTAGTAACGCCTTCTCGTACAAAATGCCCCCGTTCACCCGTGTCTCTTGTAATACTATTAGGATCCCAATACTCAGTTCTCACTTTTTCACCACCTCTCCCCCAGTCGGGGACTTGTAAAGTCTTCTGAAAAGGTCTTTTTGGGTCTTGTCCACGCTTATATGCCTGATTCAATAAGTATTGCTCGACCTCGACATCCCTATTTGGGAACTCTTTTTGTACAGACTCGTCAAAATTAAGGTTTTCAACATAGTAGGGCTCCGTTGGTTTCCTTTTTCTGCGGTAATAATCCGAACCCATACCGTGATTATCGGTACCCATATCTTCGAGATCAGTCTCGATAGCGCCTAATTGGATTGTATTACTCATTCTCGATCTCCAATGGGGCTTCTTTTACTGATTCTGTGTAAACATCGACAATTTCGTTCAAATCCATACCCGATTGTCTGAATCGGGACATGATTTCGGCCGGAGAAGCGCTTTTTTGCGTCTCATTGTTGATGTTTATTTCAGCTCTGGTCGCTGGTTTGCCAAATCCGTACTCTAACATCAATTTTGCAGCAGCAATTCGGGTAATATGGGCCGGAGTTTCCGCATATTCTACTCCCCTTTCGCCATCTGCGCGGTTTCTACGAACTGTTTGGTTCGCTTGCAATCCATCTCGCAATGCCGCCATAGCTGCATGGAAGTCATCATCGTGAATGAACTTATGAACGTCTTCTCTTAATCTGGTTACTTGTTGATTAGGCATAAAATTTTTCTGATATGGGTTCCCTTTTGTATAACAGAGTACCTTTTTGGTACCCCCCACACCACCGGATGGGGGTGGGTCTTTTTGCCGGTTTTAAAATGCAAAATCGGGATTCTAGCCCTAAAATACTAAGATCTAATTGATAAACCTCTGATATGCCTGATAGATCATGCCTTCAAAAAGATAGTTTTTTATTTCTGTGATTGATAGGCGACTGCGAGTGGTAGTGATAGTGGTACCGCACGGGAGGTGGGGGTACTCTGCTATAGCTTACAACGACAGTTGTCACTTCGATGATAGTTACAAACTCGATACACTCGGGTAGATGTCACTAGCTAAAGGCTTGCGAGTCAAGGACTTGGGTCGAGTAGCACACAAGATTCGGAATCTTGTTTTGGGTCTCGGGTCGTGGGTTTTGGGTCGACGGCGTCCCTTACCCTACAGGTATCTGCGACACATAATATGTAGCAGTGGAGGTTATAGTCAATGGAGCGAGCTCGCTCGTGACCACTTGTTTTGTCACCCTTGGCACTTCGTAGGTGTGACTTAGTTTCCTGCTAAGTCACATCTACGAAAGTGGTAAAGCTGTCGGCATCAACCTACTTAGGTTGTTTGAGACTTTAAGCTCCCGAAGGACACTTTTAGATGACTCGGGACAAAAAAAGACCTCGCTACCGTGATAGTAACGAGGTCGTTTGGGGGTTATCGATATGGTGAGAATGGAGAAGCAGGTAGGTGATTACTGTGGTCGATTGTTTCGAATGCTTTGTTGTCGCATATGAATACTTTTCCGTATAATATTTTGTTATCCCTGTCGTAGTAACCGTTTTTGACACGGTTGATGAGAATCCATATGGCGTTCCATCCTTGAACGAGGCGATGGCTTGATGGGCGATCTTCAATGGAGACACCGTCTTGCTTACAGGCAATGCGATACTCTGCTATTTGTCGAAGTATTTGGTATTTTGTCATGATAGTATTGATAGAAATAAAGAGGGGGGGAGCAGACAGAGGATTGGACTCTGCCTGCTTGAGGTGTGTGGTTAGGAGACTTGGGTGACTGCGTTGAATAAGCTGTCGCCGACGGGGGCTTTGGTTACTTCAACTGTGAAGTGTTCACCGATGCAGTCTTTTAAGCCGTTGATTACATGGGCGAAGGAGTCTGCTTTGTTCATACCGATTGGCTTTTCGATGTTGAAAACCTTGAGCCATTTGCCGACGACCCAACCTTGTTCGGTTGATGTTTTGGAGAACATTTCGCTTGCGATGCCTTCACGCCCGTTTTGTTTGAAGGTGAGGCGTATTTCGGATGGTTTGTCTATAACACGGAGAAGTTCCATTTCTTGTGTGCCGACTTCTAGTGGGTTGCTACCGATGAATTCATCGAAATCGAAGTTGTCGTTAGAGTTATCGTTGTCGCCGAACATTGTGTTGTCGTTGTTGTCCATATTATGAAATGAATCGAGAGAGATTTAATTAGGTTATTGTTAAGCAGGGAATCGTCATTAGGTCGGATGCCCCTGTCTCTCGGTTCACTTTATAAAATTCACAAATCAAATGGACTGCTCGCAGTTCGTTTACCGTTTTCCAAATGAGCACAACAAAACTAAAAACCAACGAGCAACGCTCGTCACTTCCTTGTATTGGATTTAATACATACGAGCATAGCTCGTCACTTATTTGTATTTGTAACGCTTTAATTAGTGGACTGTATGATAGTAAGCTAGCCATATTGACTCGGGTTAAAAAGAGAGCCCTGCCAGTAGTAACCATCTACTGACAAGGCTCGGGCTTTGTATGCTATCGACTGAACAACTGATCTATTATTGGACTAATAGAACGAAAGGTTTCCATGAAGTTATTGTGAGTGTTACCGTTAGGAGTTCGACCACTGTATTCATAGGCTCGTTGACCATTGCATGGGTATTCAATGATTTGAGCATAGTCTGACCATCCGTAATTTCCATGTGAGCTTATGGTTACAGAGTGAGTGTAACGATATATAGTTGAGTCACCCCGTTTGGATATGGTGATAGCGTTTTCAGGTAGCTCAAAGGATCGAAGAGATGCTTTGACTAGATTGAGATTATATTGCGACACAACGGGGTTAGATTTAACTCCTTTGTGGTTTTTTATATAGACTGGTACTGATGTGTTCATGATACTGATTGAATGTATTTGTTAATGTGTTTGATGAATGACTTGTCGTCTGCGTCACGGTAGCTAGGTGTTAGTGCTTTGATTAGTGGATACTTTTTATTAAGCAGTGTTGTTTCTGTTTTGATGAAGTCGTAAGACTTATCTACAAGACTGAGTATTTTACATGCATTGATTACTTGTGAGTATTTAATGATGTCTTTATCTTTGGATCGTGTATTGGAGACGACTTTTGCGAGATAGGATACATTTGGGTCTGCTTTAGTTAGTTTAAGGCATAAACATTTACCTTGATCCCATTCGTTCCAGTCTTTGATACTGTTAATATCAAGCATCATTTGATTTTGTTTTTTATTAGCTTTGGCCCAGGCTTGATAGAGGTTGTTGAGGTGTACATCTAGTGTAATCCACTCATCATTTAGCTTTGATACAAAATGTTTTTTGACACCGTTAATAGCTGGTATTTTTCCGTTGTTAAGTGTGCCAATTGCATCTCGTATAAGTCCTAGATTATCTAGAGCATCAATATGTTTGTCCCAGTCGAAGCGATCGAGTGGTACATAGATATATTTGTCTATTGTTTCACATTTGATAGGCTCGCTTTCTTTACTTAATCGTCCGCTTTTTAGGTGGCCGGGTGCGAGTTGACATACATTGATACGAACTGATTTTTTCTTTGATCCGTTAGGATTAGCGATGATAGTTCGGTTCGCAGGCATTGGTTTAACCTGATCAAGGTCTTGGTAGTCTTGTGGTGTAAGCTTGGGTTCTAGTTCATTAAGTTTAGCTTTAGGGATAACAAAGTATGTCATATCTACATTGTTATCTTTGCTTTGTAATGTTTTGATTCTTCTTGTTGCATTAGTTTGTGTGAATGCTGATTCGTCATGCACGCAGAAGGTTGTGTTTTTAGTTAATGCTGTTGAGTAGACATCGTTATTTCTTTTATTTCTTAGTATTTTATTACCTGAACGCCAGCTTGATTGCAGACAATGTGATATGGTTTGGCTGTTACCAAAGTTAATTGTTTTGATTAATTTGTGACCCTGCCATGTAGCTGAGGTTTGTACTTTGGATAGCAATTTATTTTGTAATATATTGTCGTATTTACAGGCTTCGAGGCTTGCTTGAATACGAGTGCTGCAATGCTTAATTGACTGGGTTAGGTTGTTGCTAAGATCGCAGATAACATTGTGAGCTATTGCTGTTAAGCCGTCTATTGTGCGTTGGCTGTATTCAAGAGTTTCACGATTGGCAGCTATGTCTAAGCAACCAAGCGGTGCGTTAACTATTATAGTATCTGATGATAGTAGGAGTTGAGCGCTTGAAGGTAGCTGATCTACATCTACTGGATAGAGGATGTTACCCATGAACACTTTTGCTTTTTGATGGTAGCTGTATGTTTTATTGATTATTGAATAGTCATCTGCTTGTTCGAGATACTTTGGTTGTTCAATATCGATATTGATTGTTGGCTGAAGCTTCCAGTATTTGAAGAAGTCTCTAGCTTTGTGTGTGCATGTATCGATATCTGCTTTGCGAATAGGTACTTGGATTTCTACACCAGTTTTGATGTTAGATTTATTAACTACTTGATTAACTATGCTGATTGTACCGCGTTTTGATTCATCAATGCGAGCGAGCCAGGTAGTGATATACATGCGTTGGTAGCTGATGATTGTGAATGTGTCACCGTATGCGAATCCTGCTTTGGATCCGATACCTAGACAGCCAGTGTAATCATTGCTGTTACGCTTGGTTGAGTTACCGTATTTGATATATGTATTGATAACTTCTTCATCGGACATACCTTTACCGTAGTCACGGAATGATAGTGTTGGTTGGAATGCGTTGGGTATGGTTACATTGATTGGACCGGTATAGCCTGCTTCTTTGTTAGCATCCATTGCATTGGTTGAATATTCGCGAATGACTGCGAGTAGTTTATCTGAATAGATTTGAGATCTGAGTATACCCATGATGTGGGATAGATCGTTGTCGTTAATTCCGAAGTCCGCAGCTTTATCGATGTTAGTTGCGAGAGTGTTTTTGTTAGTTGATAGCTTCATATTATTATTTTGGTTATTGATTAAGTTTGAGCAGTTATTGCGACATGCTCAGGTCGTTGGTGTGTGGATAGATATTGGTGGATCAGTCGGTGTATTCTACGCTGATGTCGTAGTCCATGTAGTCATCGTTGAACTGATGACCGATGCGATATTCAGGTCGTGATTCACCTAAGCTGATGATGTCTGACATTGTTGTGCCTGGGAATTCTGATTGTATGCAATCGAGGCTAACAGTGCTGTTAGCATTGCATTCATCGTATATGAATTCGAACAGATCGTGGTCGTTATCGTTGTAGCTGCCGGATGTGTATTCCAGAACCTGTCTGTCTGTGCATTCTTCAATGACTTTGTATTTACATACACGAAGCTTTTCGTAGTTTGAGCAGCTTGGTACAGATACAATGTTCTTTGGATTGAACTCGACAATCATTAGCTTGCCGTCGGATCCGCCCCAGTTGTCAGCATATTTATGTGAGCCGATATGGAATCCGTATGAGCAACCATGATTGACATCGTCGTCTACATCACGGCGTGACATTTTGTGCTTAGCACCAGGTGAGTTATCGAAGTTACCAGTGTATCGATCTTTGTAATCATCGCGTACACCTTTGTAACCACGGCAGTTACCTTCAGGTGTAATGAGGATGTCAGTACGAGCAATGAATGGATAGGATTGCTCACGGCTTTTCATTGATGGGTTGGACAGTAGCTTTTCTGTGAACTTCATCCATCCAGTTAGGTTGGTGAATCCTGATTCAAGCATGTGCGTTAGCTTTGATACGATAGCACCGTTTATTTCTTCATCATCGAAGAATACTTTGTTACCTGTGATAGTAACGCGACCCTCGGTCATTGTTTTGATTGCTGCTACTTCATCGAGTAATTCGTATGTAAGCTCTGCATCGTTAGCTTTGACTGCATCAAGGATAGAACGGTAGTTAGCACGGTCTGATGTGATAACATTTGGTTTACCTTTATGTAGGATCGTTATTGAGTTGTCGCCGTAAGCGAAGATTATTTCGTTATTATTTTTCATATGGTGTGATTTTTATTTAGTTTAGTAGATAGTTAGCCCAGTACATTGAGCTGTTTTGTTTTTGTATTTGATCCCAGAACAGGTTGCGTGATACGACGGGTGCGACATTTGCATTAGAGCTTAGTTCTAACCAGTAGTCTTCGTAGTATCTGTATTGATTTGAGCTGCATGCTTTATCGACATTTTCCCAGCCGAATGCTTTGAACATGTGACGATCTATACAGATGATTTGTGCATCCATTGGTCGTACCATTTCGATAGCGAACGATGTTTTAGCTAAGCCCAGTCTTTTTAGACTGTTGGCTATGTTGTCACGCCAGCTTTGCCAGTTGTCTGTATCAGGCTCGAACAGTTGTTTGTTAGTTGTCCAGTGAGTATGCAGATTATGCACACCTTCTGCTTTGTGATTGAACATACCGCCACCAGTTTGTTTAAACATATGTAGTAGCTTGTTATACGGAGTAGCTGGAGTTGTATTTTTAATCTTATCGTATTGTTCGCATGATCTAAGCCACGGTGTATGCACTGTGCAGTATGCAAATTGCCAACGGTTAAGTGCATTATGATCTGTTTTAGGCATGATAGTTTGCCAGTCTTGATTATAACGATCTATGTCGTTGGAGTCTATTGCTTCGAACCATGTTTCGATTCTACGCTGACATGCTCTTGGAATTGGAATTATATCCTGTCCAGTTTTCTGTGAGCTTGAGGAGCGTGAGTGCTTTGCTTGCTTCTGAGCCTGCTGGTTGTGTTCCGTGGATGAGTTGTCCGAAGGATGGCCCTCGGGTGTATGCTTTGCTGTCGTCATGATCTATTTCCAATCCTTTTGTTTTTGCTTCGTCGCGAGAGTACACGACTTCTGCTGATTTTAAGTTGTTTTTTTCTATTAGTTTGTCATGCATGCCACCACGGCTTGCATTGAGTTCGAAGTTGGACGGTATGATGTCCATGTGTTTGACCCAGAGGTCTAAGCGTTTGGTATAGGCGTAGAACCATGATGGTTGATACGCTTTTGCTAGGTCTAGCCAGGCTAGGAAATAGCTTTCATTAAAGAAGTCACCGCCTACATGTGCTCGCATGATAGGTCGTTGGTCGTGGTTCTTTATGTAGCGTTCATGGTGGGGTCGCAGACTTCCCATTAGCATTGTGAACATTTGCTTTCTGCTTTTCTTGCGAAGTGCAGTGAAATTGTTCCATCGAAGCTTTCGTACATGAGTATGTCTAGCTTCTTGCATGGCAGCATAACATCTGAAGATTGTGTCTTCTCCGTCTGTTATTTTACCTGTTTCTTGATCGGCTTTGCTCAAGCATTCCAGAGCCGCAGGACACGAATGTCCCGACGGCAGGCTGAAATGGTGAACGCGAGTAGGTAGTTTTACATTACCTAAGTTCCAGCGTAGTTGCTGGGGAGTTTTATTATTTTTCATATTTTTTGTTATATCTTTCCCATCTGTGGCAGAAGCCACACATGCCTAGTTTTTCTATTAGTACATGTGAGTCTGCTGCTTGACAGATGGGGCAGATGTCGAGTTGTCCGTATTTTTGTTTTAATCGGAGTGCTTTCTCGATCTGTGCAGGTGAGTATTTATCTCGGTTGCTCAGGATTTTAAGTACGAGGTCATAAGTCAGAGGACTTATTTTAGTGAGCAAGCATATTTTCTATGTCTTGATCGCTTTGAGTTTGAGCTGCATATACATCTTGTGCATCGAGATCTTGATCGAGAGTATCGCCGTCGAAGTCTATTCTAGATTCAGGAAGCTCTAGCAATGATTGCAGTGATTCTGGTTGGCTGTATGAACCTGTTTCGCAATGCTCATCGAAGACGCTGTGTAATTTAATACTTCGTTCTCTTAACATTGTAGGAGATTCTTTGAGGACCTCGGTGAATGCATTGAATAGTGACCAGGCGTTGCGATCTTCGAAGTCTTCATGACGAGGAGCCATGTATTCGTTGATTACTTTCTGTGCTTTGCTACCTGAGATAGCACCTTGATCAATTGCATTCCAGAGTAGCTTACCGTATCCAGATTGTGATAGTTCGGTAGCAGCGTACGCATCGTATCTGATTGCTTGAGATTTCCAATTGGATTGGATGTCTTGCATCATTGTGTCGATGCGACCAGGAAGCTTATTCATGATATGCCGTGTATGTTTATGTCCGACTTCGATATCGCCAGAGAAGGCTAGGTTGTCGCAGACCATGACGGATGAACCGGCTGCTAATGCTGCTGAGAAGCGTTGGCAGTGAGAGTTTCTTAGTCCGATGACATGATTAAATGTACCGTTGCGTTCTGTATCTTTGTCTAGCTTTAGATAGCCGAACATGTCGCCATGTTTATCGATACCGTATCGTGCTTCGTTAATGGTATAATTAAGCGATTGCACTTTATTAATGACAAGATCTGTAAAGGTCTTGTGATGGATAGGGTAGTGAGTATCTGTTAACCCTATTGGCGTTGATTGTGATGCGAGAGTTGAGTAGTCAACCTCGTTAGATCCATTTATATAGTAGCTCATATTTATTTTGGTGTGTGGTTATTGTTATGCCGATATGGCGATTAGATTATTTGGTTGTTCTTTAGTTGTTGTTGTTAGATCAATGTCGTTGAAGATTGGATCAGGTGTAACCTGTGTTCCGTTGATCGATCTGATAGTATTGAGGTTAAGCATTCGATAGCCTGATTCTCCTTGGAATGTGTCGCCATCCATGCTCCACATTAGAAATACGGGGAGGAAGCTATTGCCTGCATTGGCAGGAGATTGTCCGCCTTTTAGGTGCTTAGTAACGCCTAGGCGTACATTGGCACAGCGTTCATCACCGTTCTTTTTTATCCAGCAGACAGAGAAGATCTGTCCACGCATTTTTTCTATTATTTGTAGTAGTTTTGTTCGATGCATATTTAGTTTTTGGTTATTGGTTGGTTGTTATTGGAGAATTCTTTCCAGATGGCTAAGTCGAGCTCGGCACATGTATATGGTTGACCATCGCGTTTTGTTAGCATGGATGCAGCACCGACGAATAGTGCTTCGACTTGCACATATTGGTGTTTACTGGATGGTGTAACTTTTGGGATTTCGAACATTGGAAATTCGCGTGTTAACCATTTGAGAATATGTGTATCGAGTGTAGCGATTTCTGCCCATTTACGATTGGACATGACGAAGAAGCTTGCTGTCTTCATTCCTAGTCCAGGTATGATAGTGAAGTGGTCGCGTGGTGCATGTTCTAGGAATCTACCAGATGAGATCTTTTGATTGCCGATGGAATCTTTGCCGATGGAATCCCATGCTTTGGCGATGCGTGTATACTGACCAATCTTGAAATCTTTGAGAATACTTTTGATCTCATCGATTGGTTTGCGTATGACATCTAATGGTGAATGTTCTACGCACAGGGCGTTGAACTTTGGCGTTATTTCTTCTGAGGATTTGCCTGGTGTACATGTTGTCCAGAGAAGGAATTCAATCAGTTCTGAAACAGATCTATTGAATCGCGTTGGTTTTTTGTAGTCGATAGTCATGATGGTGTGCGGTTAATTATGTAGAGGTTTATTGCCTAGGGGGTGGTACTCTTTATTTAATGTTACGATTAGTTGCTGACGGTTTTTGTCGTAGTTATGTATGTTGAATGATAATTCTGTTCCGATTTTTATTACATTTCCTGCTCCTACTTTGTCCATGTCTTGGTCACTTAGAAATCCTTGGCAGTTGTTATCTAAGTCTATTATTGATCCATTTGTTGTGAAATCGCAGACTATTCCTCTGTGTGTTTTTTTATTTATTAGAGGTTTGTGTCGTGCGTTATATTCTAATTTACTTATTATAGATAGTAGGTATTTTAATATATTTTTAATCATGATGGTGTGCGGTTGTTTTTGATTTTTGTATGTCTTTTTATGGATAATAACCATTTTTGTTCACGCATAGCTTTCATTATTTTATAGAGTTTTTCTGGGGTAAACTTTGCGTATGTAATTTTTTTATTATTCATGATGGTATAGATAGATAAGTTGTGCTTGGTAATCTAGTGGTTTTGCTGTGCGATATTTCTAGTGACCAAGTGTCGTTTTGATCTTTTTGTTTAACTTCCCAGTCTTTGCACCATTGCTTAATGAATGGTTGTAGTTTTTTTGGATTGATCCAGTTTTTGAAGACGTAGACATTGTCTTCTTGCATGGATAATCGTATTTCTAGAATTGTTATTTTCATGATGGTGTGCGGTTATAGATCTAATTTTTTTGTGATAGTGATGTCTAAGACATCCCATTTGAAGGATTCTGATATTTGGAAACCCATAGATTTTAGTTTTTCTGTGATAGCATTTTTGTGTATATACAGGTCTCTGTCCCAGCCGTGATGATACGAGTCGGCTACGGATAGAGTGGATGATCCATGTTCATTTGCATGGCTTGCATGTATATCGATAACTTTTTTTAGTTTTTCTTTTAGTTTATTCATGATGGTGTGTGGTTAATGATGTAGAGGGCGATTGCCCAGGGCATGAGGAGAATGAGTATGTCGTAGGTCATGCGGATTTGTCTTGGAATATAGCATCGAATTGACCGGGGGTTAGCCCAGTCATGAGCCATTCGCGATCGTCTGCTGATACGGAAGGCATGGCTATTTGCATGAGCTTGCCTTGTCTGTATGCGAAGAGTTCTTCAGCAGGGACAGTTACTTGATAGTTGTCATCGAAGAATGTGTACTGATGTACTGGTTTATATTCTTCTTTGCATTGTAGTGTGTCGATATATCTCATTGGTTTATTGGTGTGTGGTTGGTTTAATTGTTGATAGTATCAACGATGCAGTCCTCAGGACGAGCGATGCTGTCTTCAGGATTGCCCGTTAGGTTAGCAACGCTGACATGGAGATGTTGGACAGGGTATTCGTCACATCGGTGATCGAAGCTGTCGAAGTGATCTAGATTTAGAGCTTTCCATGTAGGATCTCCGGTGTATTTTGTTACTGCTTCTATGATCCAATGGATATTGAGAGGTATCCATGCAGATAATTTGTTATCTTTTTTACTGATACACACAGGTGCGAGTGTGATATCTCCTACGATTGGTACCATGTCAATGTGGCAGAAGTTATCGTTTATTGCTTCTGCGTTTATTTCTTTTTTTGGAGCCCCAAGACTTATGTGGAACCTTGTGAACCATTGGAGAATGTTTGGGGATTCGTAGTAATTATATTTACCAGGGTATGCGAATGTTATTGGGTCATACTGATGATTTTCTAGGTATTCTGTTAGACGATACAGTTTACTGCGTAGAAGGTTTTTGAGGGGGTTCCAGCCTGTATCGATATCGAGACACATGTACGAGGATGATTTTATGTTTAGATTTAGCATTTTGGTGTGTGGTTAATTAGATTGTTGTTAGTCGATGAGCTGTAGGAGGTTAACCCTTCAACCCTGTTCATAATATAAAATTCACAAATCAAACGGACTGCCTGCACCAAACATCCCAATCACCACAAACTAACTGTTGTGGGTTGGAGGATTAGTGGCAGGTCTTAGGTCTTAGGTTTTGGGCTGAGGGTCGAAGGTTATGCCCAATCAACGCATGATAGTTGCTAGCCAATCGGAATGCATGATAGTAGCTAGCCGATTGAAAGCGGTTGACGAGTGCCTGTATTTATATTTTATACAGATCTAGATCATGATAGCCTCATATGGTGTGTGGTTTTATGATTTAGGACCGGGTTGCAGCCTGGTCCTTTTTTGTTTTCAACTCGCGGAGTGCATGCCTGACCAGTTGAGAGAATGACAGGTCCATCTCGACCGCCAATTTGGCGTATTCCATCTTCTGTTCCCGGCTCATCACAATGGAAACTTGTATCTTCTTGTCATATTTTTCACGCATGAGGTGACAGTTATTCATAAGACATTCGCATTTAACAAGCGTATAATACAGAATTACAAAAGTTATACGTTCAACATTCGATTGCGCGGTAATTAACGTTGTACAATTATATACAAATGCCAGTACGCAAGAAAAAGAAAGCGCCAGCTAAGCCGAAGCCAAGAAATTATAAGGCTGAATATGCAAAGTACCACGCCAAACCAAAACAGAAAAAGAGGAGAGCTCAACGGAACGCAGCTCGCTCGAAAATGGTGAAGGCCGGCAGAGCACGAAAAGGTGATGGCAAAGATGTCGATCATAAGAATCGAAACACCGCCGACAATAGGTCTAAAAACCTCCGCGTAGTATCAAAATCCAAGAACCGCAGCTTCTCTCGTAAAAAGAAGTAGCGGTGGATACGGTCCACACGCACATTTTAGCTCACCACGAAAGTGGTTGGGTTTTATGTATTTACACTAAAACGGAAACGGTCGACTGGCCAACAATAATTCAGGTAATTTTGAAATCTGAGCTCTGAAATTCCCAACTCGGAATACAATTAGTAAAACCATATTCATAAAGTGCTGCTTTACAGCTACTTGTGAAACAGATATGGTTTTATGGTTTATGGTTATGTTTTGACCCTGGTCTCTGGCGTGGAGATTTGCGGGGGGTTTCCCCCCAGGCCCTATATATTATATACTTATTATATATACTTTATATATAAATAAACCATAGAACCATATAGAGGGATGGGTATCGTTGATAATCAACGACTTATGAAATATGGTTGTTTCATGGTTTTGTTTCAAAACATACTTAAGTCCTTGATTTGCAGTGACTTAAAAACCATAAACCTCCGACCTTCGACCTGAAAACCAGCGACCAGCGAAAATAAGACCTATGATAGATCTCAATCTGACCTAGTAAAACCCGAAAACCGGTCTAACGGGCATGGCCCGCAGAGACAGAACCTCTACGATGCCTCTAGCAAGTCCAGCAAGGCATCTAATTCTGCTTTGCTCTTCGAATCCTTACCCAAGCCTAGTTTAGCAACCCTAGCCTCGATTTCAGCCCTTCTTAACTTCTTAGCAATCTCAGCCTCCCGGATCGAGTCCAGCTTATCTACAATTGCCTCTCGCATGATATCTGAGAGGGATGAGTTAGTCATTTTAGCAGCATCGGACAATGCGCTGTATAATGATTGGGGTAGACGAACCGCGCATGTAATATCCTTATGCTCTCGCTCATCGATGTGTTTTTTGTGTTTTTTGATGCTCATATCTAGGTTTTTATATAGGTGTTATCCTATGTGTTTTTAGGGTGTGTGTCATACATTGTGTTACAGATTATTAACAATATCAAATTTTTTATTGTTTTTTTCTTTACATGTATTTCTCCCAACCGGTTGATTCCTTCTGTATACCAATGCATAACAGTGTTATGCGAGATAAAAAAAGTACGCAGATAAATGTGCGAATGGATAAGTCTATGGCCGACGGCCTTCGACTTTTGGCC
>JGI20153J14295_10001533_pt1 | contig 17688 bp, 17 predicted proteins | sample COG_03_FD_14295 | JGI IMG/M metagenome (IMG submission 14295) | reverse complement strand
AAAGTGGACTGTTTAGTATAAAACTCTAGTATATAGTTTTTATTAATTTTAACCTTTTAAATTTAATAAAAATGGAAGAAAAAACAAGTGCAATAAATACGGAGGTAGAGAAAAGGGTACACCCAATAGAATTACAAAAGAGTTGAGGTCATTGCTTAAAGATATAATGTATGACGAGATAGGAGCGTTACAAGACCGTTTAGACGCTTTAAACCCGAAAGAAAAAGAGAGTTGCTTATTAAGTTAATGCCTTACGTGTTACCAAAAGTAACAAGCGTATCGCATACGACTAATGAACCGTTGGATTGGTATTAAGTAATAGCTACAATGAATCAAGTGGAGGTTTTAGTCCTCAATTATAGAGCAATTAAGTATTTCTTTGAATGATTTTTCCCATTCGGAAATAGTATAAACTTGCGCATCACTATCGATATTACGATCTTCAAATTCTTTCATTATATTTTGAAAGTAATCTGAATTTTCTTTAATAAGTTTATTGTTATCATCTTTAATTAAATACTTCCCACCGTACTCTATTTCACCATAATATTCATTTAAACTTTCTGTACATTGACAATTCGAAAATTCAACTTCAAAAGCTATATGATTTGAAATAAACCATTGTACAAGTACCACATATTTGCCTTTTGGGTTTAGTAAATACAAAAACTCTAAAGTAGGGTCTACAAAACTTGAAGATATATGATATTCGTTATCATCGACTGAAACAGAAAAAGTCCCATCACAAGCTTCAAAATCCCAAACATCTTCTTCTACCTCCTCTTCATTATAGTGTTCTATTAGATCAAAGAACTTTTCTTTTGTCATTAAAAATTCTTCATTCCAAATTCTAATTTTTATTATTTCTGAACTCATTCTTTTCTGCTTTTTCAGTAAGTATTTTATCAATGTATTTATCTAATCCTTTTTCGTTTTGTAAACCGTCTTTTGAAATTTGATAATTCTCCTAAGTAACAAAAGAAACATATCGCATACTACTAATGAACCGTTGGATTAAGGTTAGTAAAAACAATTACCATTCATTTTCTTCCAACCAATCTTGTCCTAAATTTAACATCATTTGTTCTTGGTCAATTTCAAATTCTTCTTCCCATTTTTCATCAACGGCATTAGAATAGTCATAGTTATCGTCAAAGTCTTCTTCTTTTAATCCAAAACTTATGTCCCAATATCCTTCCATAACTTGAAAAACATCAACCCAATCTATGTCAATTTCATCAATTTTTTCGTTAAGTTGCTCTTTCGTGCTAATATTATACATAAATTTCAGTCTAGGAATAACATCATTTTTAATAGATATTATCATTTCATCAGTAAGTTTTAATTCCATTTTTTCTGCTTTTTCTGTTAGTATTTTATCAATGTTTCTAATTGTAACAAGCATATCGCATACGACTAATGAACCGTTGGATTGGGGTTAGTTAAATCCTAAAGTATTTTTTTAATTAATACTATTTTTTAATTACAATAGTTTTTGAGATAATATCGTGAAGACCAATAGGTCTTTTAAATAGGAAAAAGAAAATGTCAATGAAAAAGAGAAGACGTACAATTGTCCTAACAAAAATTTGAAAAAGTGTTGGATTTTTTGTTTTTTCTGAACCTAAAGATATATTCGTTTTTGCAGAAACAATCTTTAATTTAAATGCTAATTTTCCAATTGTAGTTTTAAAAAAGTATTCTTGAATCATATAATAAAATATAAATATAATAAGAAATAAAACCCAAAAAACAAAACCAATATCACCTGAATTGTTAATGTTTAATAAACTCGTAATTAAAGGTAAAATAAGCATTGCGATTACACTATTAAGTAAAATTATAACAGTATAGTCAATTATAAACCCTACTAATCTTTTCCACCAAATTACAACTTCAATGTTTTGATTTTCAATAAATTTCTCAACATCTGTAGTTGTATCTTTTTTGAATATTGGATAAATTAAAAATAATCCAAATAGAGTAGCACCAATCATTTTAACATATTCATCGCTATTATCAACTAATAATAATTTTAAAGACACACCAATAAATATTATTCCTATTAAACCAATTAATAAATTTTTTATTCCTCTCATTTCTTTTCTGCTTTTTCAGTTAGTATTTATAAAGTTACTATTGTTTCATTAAAGTATTCAGGTGTTTTACCCCAACAATAACTTACAACTTCACTCTAATATTTAAAGAATTTTACATTTTCAGGAATTAATTTCAATGCATCACCGAGCTTGTAAATTTTTAACCTTAACTTCTTACAAGAATGAAACAAAAAAGTTCTTTCCGATTTATTTTTTATCAATTGTAAACCTGCCATTCAACTGAAACTTAATCATGTCGTCTCTACTAATTGCTATAAAATCAGACTTTTTAACAGATTTACCATAATTAATCTAAAACATGGCATCATAACTTAGAGCTATCAATAATTTTCTCAAACATTACCGAATTACCTAGTTGATAAGCCCTGGTTACTACTGAGTGGTATTGTTCTAGTTCAACATATCCCTCAAAACTTGTATCATTATTTTCATCAAATTCAATTAGAGCAGAACCCAATATATTTTCCAAGGTTTGAAAATTAACAATTTTAGAAATCACTTCATTACGGGATTGTTTCCTTAAAAACGAAAGTATAAAATTATTTAATTGTTCCTCATTTATAATAAAACCTGTTTTTAATTTTTCAAAAACTAATTTTACAAACTTGTAGTCGTTTGATATACTAGTCTCTTCAAGACCACTAATTAATGAGTCAATTTCTTCAAAATTGGGATGAAATTTAGAAGAGTTTTTGTTTTTTATTACAGGTGTTTTTTTAGTTTTTTGTTTTTTTTCAATGTATTTAAACTTGGCTAATTCATTTTTTGAAAAAATTACATTTGGAATTCCTGTCTTTGATTCAAAATCTTTCAGAAACTTTTCTTCAGATTCAACTAATTTATTATCTGCCAAGGCCATTGTTTTTAATCCTAGCGATACAATTTTCTTTTTATCAGAGCTCATGTTTTTAATAATACGAACCCCGTCATCAATAGACATATTTTTAGCATCTGACATATATCTGTCTGTTTCATTTTCATTTTTAGGTTTCCACTTTATGATTTTCATATTTGTAAAAATTGCTTTGTACTCTTTATCATCTGAATGACCGTCTACTGACAATAAATTTATTTGTGCCATCAGATAAGCTAATTTCTCTTGATAAGTCCATTTTCTAAAAAATATATCTAGTAGTCCCATATTTATGTTAATTATTTATTTTAATTCTTATTGATTTTTTTATAAAGATTCAACTAATGAATTAGCCTCCTCATTTTCAGGGTTTAGTTCAATTGCCTTAATTAAATCTAATTTTGCAAGATCCACTTTATCTAATTTTGAATAAATTTTTGCTCGCGTGACATAATGGTTACTAATTGACGAATCCAATTCTATTGAAATGTCAGCAAATTTTTTGGCGTTACTATAATTATTTAAATGATAATAAATCAATGCAATTGTATCATTATTATTGCTCATAGATATAATGTTAATTGATTTTTTTGCATCGATCAAAGCACTTTCATATTCCCCAACTTCCATCTTGTCCCATGCAATATCATTAAACTCATCTGCTTCTTCACGAAGTAATTTCCTTTTTTCATCATAAAATATAGTTGCCAAGAAAACATTTGCCTTAAGATCTTCTGAAAGCAACTTAAATTCATAGCTAGCAACCTCTTCATCAAGCTTCAAGATTGTTTCAATCAGCAATACATCATTTCCATTTAGTTCTGGAATTTCACTTTTCATCTCAGAAAAAATTTGAGTTATATACAAGTAAAATGTATTTACATTAAGCTCTTGATTTTTACAAATAGCATTTATTAATTCCTCTGCTTTTTGAATTGGAAGACCAAAAGCTAAACAAAAAGCTATTGCCAAGCTCAATTCACTATAGGTTACTAAGTCATCTGCATAGATCAATGAAATTATAAGAGGAATGATAATGTTCTTTTCTTCATCAGAAAAAACAGTTCCAACATTACCTATAAATGATAATGAGTTCGTCCTTTCAATTTCACCTTGAAAGTCATAAATATCCCTTAGCTTAGAAATAGATTTGGATATTATTACTGTCTCTGATTTATCTAATTTATTATCAGCCATAGAAATTCTGATTAAAATTTCAAAAATGTATGATAGTTTTTCTTGTTCTATACTAATCTTTTCGTCAGTGTTTTCTAAAACATTATCAAATTGATCCATTAAACCACTTTCTTCCATAGCCAATAATAAATCTCTTTGAAAATTAATATTATCATCAGCTGGATTCATCTCGTATGCAGTATTGTAATCTTCAAGTGCTCCCCTAAAATCAGCTAAAGACTGCTTACACTTTCCCCTATTGGCATAATTATTAAAAGACTTATCACCAAGTGTGATAGCTTTATTAAAGTCGCTTAAAGCCTGTTTATTTTTCTTGACATGCATCAATGATAAACCTCTACTTCCATAACTTGGAATATGTTCTGGATCAATTTTTAAAGCCTCATTAAAATCTATAATTGCATCTTCTTCAAGCTCCAAATAGGATTTTGCTAAGCCTCTATTAAAAAATAAGCCTGCATAAACTATGTCGGGATTTTTATTATATCCTTGAATGTTAATTATATGATCTAAAATTTTAATCGCTCCGTCATAATCTTGTTCAAAATTAATTTTGATCACAGTTAAGTTATAATATGCAGGTAGCATATAATTATCATGTTTTAGAACTTCTTCCAGCTCATTGGCCGCAACATTGTAATTACCAGATTGAAGCTTCTGCATTGCTGCATTGTAATTCTCAATGATTTTTTGGCTGTAATTAGATGTTGATGTTTTGTCATCATCTTGAGCAACTTTAATATCTGTGGGCCTATCAACTAAATTCAGTGGTAAATCTCCAACTAATGTTTTTCTTAATTCAACTGCTAGTTCATTAGATTCATTCTTCATTGAAGAAAACAAGTCCTCCAAATCTTTAAAATTATCTAAGTAAGGCTCAACTTCATCCATTCTATTTTTCATCATTGAAAAAAGAATGAACTCCCCATCTTGAATACCATAATATTTATTTATTCTCAATAATTCTTGGTTACTATCGCAATATTTTAAATGTTGAGCAGCATCCTTTAGTTCGACATTGTCAATTGTAATAAATGTTTGCTGCGAACTTTGAAGAAATTGGAAGCTGAGGTTTAATTTGTCAAACAAAGAAAATTCATTATCTATTTTTTGAAATATGTTTTTAAAAATGTCTGATTGAAACGGGTCAATCTTATCAACAAAAACATGATTACAACAAAAATCCCAAAATGACTTAAAATCTTCAGTATGACTAAAAACTTTCAATTCATCTTCGCCATAAAATCCATCATATACAGGGATTTTTAAATTATTATCTCCAATGATATTGAAGTAAGTCGAGGCAATCATCACGGATTCTGATAAATCGAAATTAAATTCAATATCAGAAATATTATTTTCAATCGGAGATGAAAAAGGATATGAGAATATCAATGCCTTGTCTAAATTAACAGAACTAATCGTGTCCCATGTGAACGAATCTTTGATTGAAATATCAATTCTGTAAAGGTTAACACCTTTAGACAATTGAATCGAACACCCTTGAATGCTTAAACACTGTATTTCACTTTTGTATTGACTTATCCAACTAGAAATTTGTTCTGATTTTAATTTAAAAAAAAGATCACTATTTGAATGTGGTTTAATGATTCTCTTAAATTTTTTAATCGCCTCTTCAGCCTCTTCAAAGAAAATAAAAATATGCCCCTTTTCATTAGATTCTTCCTTTGCATAAAAAGTGTTATTCTTAAATGTCTCATGCTTATTTAATTCTAATTTATCTTCAACACTGATATATTTTTTAAAGAAAGTAAGAATATTTGGTTCTTCTCCCCCCCATGAAGTTTCAATATTTACTTTGAAGGCACTACTGTCATTATAATTTGAAGCAGCATCAGTTTTTGAAGTCGAACTTTCTACTATTTTGTCTATTACTTTAATATCTTCATTTATTTTATCTAAATCCTCAGAACTCAAACTTGATTTTTTATTATTTTGATTATACTGAGTTGTTTTATTATTTTTTGTTAATTTATTATAAATAATAGCTGTAGCAAAAATTAAAAAAACTATACCAACTAGAGGGTTATCAATTATATTAATTATATCCCACAAAATTGGTTTATCACCAATAATTGTTCCAAGAATAAGACCAACTAAACCAGTAATTATAAGATGTAAAACTTTAGCTATAATTAAAGCTAAGAAACCGGTCCAAAATCCTTTTTTCATAATATTAAATTTATTTTTCTTTAAAAGTCAATTTATTGTATATCGAATATACCATTGTGTTTACTGAACTTAATTTGTTGATTTTTATATTTTTTTCCCTTTATTTTTGATGTATTCTTCTAAATTATTAAGTTCTTCGTCTGTTATTGAGAAATGTATTTCATCTTCCTCTTTGTTGCTAATTGGCCATGTTCCCCATTTCATAGTTTTATAAACAACCCATGGCTTCTTAGAGCTAAGTGGCTGTGAAACAAATATATCCGTAATCTCTTTTTTCCCTTCTTTAGTATCAATCAAATGTTTAAACTTATTCTCTAAAAATTTATTTTTTTCAACCTCTTCAAAAAGCTTCTCCCTGTTTCTAAAACGTATCAAATTGATGAAAAATCTAATAAGGCCTATAAAACCCAAGAATAACGCTACAATTAATCCCTTAAAAAATGCTTCTAACATAATATTTTATTTATTTAGTTATTATAATTAAATTTTCATTGGGAACTATTGAATAATTACCCAACCGCTCTAATGTTGACATCCCCAATAAAAAAGGTGCATTTTCAGACGAAACAGAAGAAAATTCAACGTTATAAATCGTTTCATTTCCAATTTTAATTTTTGGAATCCTCCATATTCCACCTTCAATTGTATTACCATCCGCAATTCTAAATTGTTCATGTCGGATAAAATGAATCTCAGGAGTTATGTACCCTTTTTTAATGAGTTGATCGATAAAGTATGAAGGCACAGTAGACATGGAAGCCCCTGTATCCAGTAAAAAATTTTGCTTAATTCCAGCAATGGTTAGGAGCGCATAGTTCTGCCCACCTGCAGTGGTTAATCTAATTGTTTTTGAAGTGAACTTAGTTTCAACTTGATCTTTAAAATCAATAAACTGTTTTTTCTTGGCATTAAAATCAATATTTGAAATAATAAACACCAAAAAACAAAATAAACCAATTACTAACAAGAACTTAAGAGCAGATTTGAGGAACTTTATTAAATCTTTTTTTCGCTTTATTTTGTCAATATCAGGAAAAATAATCTCAAGATCTTCTTTTGGCTTCTGATAAATATTTATAGTTACTTCTTCTTCTTTTTTAAGTGTAAACATTGCGTTTCCCTGTATCACGCCAAAGGTCTGAGTCCCATCTTTAATTTGGTTAGTTAACGATACATCGCCTATTTTTAGGTTTGTAATATCTTCAACAAAACGGTAATCCTGTAAATCTTTATTATCAGCAAGTTTTATCGTAACATCTTCAACTTTAGTATACTCTAAAATATTTTGATTTTGATTAAAAAAATCTAATTCTGAACAAATCTCTGTTTTCGAAATAGTGGTTTCTATAAGCGATATCTTAGAATCGTTATTAGTATTAACAATTGGGCTTGCTTGATATGTTCCGTTTAAATCTCCGCGGAAGTGTATGTTTTTTAATAATTTTATTTTTGAGTTATTCATACTAATTGAACATTTCGATCCACTTTAATAAAGAACCTTTTTTGAGTGTACGATATGAGGGTTTAATTAGAATATTATTAAATGGAGGATCTTCGTAATTTTCAACAAACTTAATTTCTTTCCCTGTAGACTTCAACATTAACTTAGCATACAATTCCTTGAAATAATTATATTCTTGTATTATAATATGTCTACTGGCTTCAGCGCACTCCGTGTCATATTTTGTAAACAGAGGGGTCAATAAAAACACATAAAATGGAGACAAAAAAATGGCAATAATTGTCAAAGTCACAAAGAAGCTTTCAGGGACATTTTTGTACAATAATTTTATTTTTGTGATAAAAAAATTTGATTCTAAAATCTTTTTTTCAATTATTCTATTTTTTAAATCTACTTTATCTTGTAATAAGGTTAACTTGTTTTGCTTTTCTATGATATAATCATTTCTCTTTTTCTCTGAAAATCGATCAAACAACTTATCGTCAGAAACTTTTCTATTAAATTCTTCAATAATAGACATCCTTTCCTTTAAAAGGCCTAATTCTACGGTCTTATTGAAATCTTTTTTAAGATTCTGTTTGTATTCAAGTAAATGAAAATTAAGCTGATCTTTGAAAATATAAACTTCTAAAGAATTGGAAATAAATAATGATAACGCAATTAAAATAAAACCTCTTTTTAAGATAAAAATAGTGACATCCCAAAACTTAACATATTTATTAAGCTCTCCTTCTGAAATTGAAAAGACTAGTCTGTAAATATTTAAAACAAAAAGGCTGAAAAATAATCCAAGGAGAACGCCCAAAAACACACTTTCAGTTGTATTGTAGATAGCAAAATAAAAACCAAATGCTGCCAACAATAGAGTAAAAACAATCACCAAAGAAAAAAAGAGCAAAATATTTTTACCAGATTTTATCTTTGTGTAATCTACTCCAACTAAATAACACAACCAACTAATCATTATTATGAGTCAATATATTTGGACGGATCTTTTTTAATGTTGGTAGTTTCCTTTAATTTCCATTCGTCTAAAACGATCTCATTCAAATCAGCTTGCGTCTGCAAGAGCTTAACTTTTTCGCGAATTAAATTTTCAGATTGGTGGTTTATTACCAAATCCCTCTGAACTCCTTCCTTGTCCTTATAAAAATCATAAGTAACTTCAATACCCTGCTCTGCCTTTATTAGTGCTTTGAGATTGTCATTCATAAAGTCATAAGGACTTTTAATGAGCATCATCTTAAAGAAAATTGGTGTTAATTCAATGGCCATAAATAAAAGGGTTATAAAAAGTGTTACCCAAAAACCGGCAATTTCATGAGCAATATTAATTCTTTCCAAAAGTCCATTTAAGCTGTTAGCAGAAGCTTCAGCTTTTTCGAAACGCTTTAGTTTATCATTTTGAAAAGTTACTATTTGGGCTTCTAATATTTTAATTTTATCACCATTATTTAATTTTAGGTCTTCCCAATCTTCCTTTAAATTTTCTGCTCTAACTTTTTTGGCTGCAGTTTGGGGTCCATCCCCTTTATCTCCTGAACCACAAGTTCCATCCATCTCACATAGGTATAGTTTTTCAGCAATGACATACTCTTCTTTTGCTGATTGTATTTCTGATTTCAAACCTCTAATCTCAGCATCTACTCTATCGATTTCAGGTTGAATTTGATTTTCAGCAATTTTTTTTGTTTCAAGATAAAGTTCTTGTTGTTTTTGATATAGTTTGACATTAATTTCGGTTTCAAACATCCTTAATTCTACAGGTTTTGAAATGGTAATTGCAATGATTATTCCCATAATTATTCTTGGAATTGCACCAGTAAATTCCCCCCAAGTAATAGCCTCAGTACCATCTCCTTTTCCTGTACTGGCAACAATAAATCTATCAATATTAAATATAATTAGGCCCCAAATAATTGCAAAGATGATAGACATTAATACTGTAGGAATATCCGTAGTTGAAGTTAAAGCACCGTCAACAGAAGAAGAAATAGCTGATACTTTTGGTGAAAATATCACATAAAAGGCATAGCCTCCAGCCATAGCAGCCATAAAACCTGTTGAACATACAATACCACCTAGTGTAGCGTATTTAACATGATCTGAATAGGTAGCCTTATTTAAAATATACTGATCAGCACCAGCAGCCTTCCACAGCATTCTTGTTATCCAATTTGATTTTGGAGACGTATAATAGTTTTTTTCCATGATTTAATTTTTATGGTGTTATTTCTTTAATTTTAATCTTAATTTTTTTTGGAAAACTATTACCTATAGCAGGAACAATTTTATTGTTTTTAAATTTGCTAATTGTAATTCTTCCAGAGTTTGTTTTTGTAAATTTTTTCTTATCACGTTTCAACTTTATAGGATTTGTCCAAATTGTTTTTTCAGAAATTGAAAACAACCCTAATGCTATTAAATTATATTTTTGAGGTTTATTTGTAAATATTCTAATTTCAGTTGTTTTTGTAAAAAACTGTATTGATTTATTAGTAATTAAAAATATACATATAGAATTACTAACCTCCCATTTTAAATGAGTTATACCTCCACAAATTTGATAATTTGATAAATTTTTAAATGTATGTATTTTAACTTTTGCCATTATTTATTAAAAAACTGGTCCTCAGAAATCTCATCTGTTGTTAACTCACCACCAATAATACAGTTTTCAAACCCCCGCATCCTGAAGCCGTTGTAGTTATACACTGTATTAATAACTTTTGTTTTTTGATCAATTAAAAATCCTCCTTTACTAATTCCGTCGGAAAGGGTTTTATTAAAACTCCAATTAATACCTTGTAAATATTGAACAATGTAGCGTCCATTTGGAATTTGACCTATAGTTAGTTTCTCCCCTGATCTTACATATTCAGTTCTGACTGCACGCCTTGTTCTGATATTCTTAATAGTAATAACCATGTCATAATCACACTTATTATCCACTTCAAAATCTCTATCTCCAGTTGTAATTCCAGGACCAAAAATTTTATCATAAGGCTTAAAACCTGTTTTAGGTCTGCATATTTGATCTACAATTTCACAAGCATCAAGGGTGTTATATTCACATGCTTGATAAAAGTCTGTACAGGAATTGTCGTTATTTGTAAGCTGATAGACTTTACCCCTATAATAAAAGGACTTCCCGTTCTCATAAGATGATTCTAGAGCTATTGAGCTTGTAAAATCATTAATTGCATATTCGTTCATTCTACTATATTTTGAAGTAGCCAATCTCATATTTGCTACCCCTCTTAAATAATATGCATACCAATTTTTTGGGTCTATGAGAATCGCTTCGTCTAAGTCATATTTAGCACTTTGATAATCACCGTTTTGTAGATACATTTCTCCTCGAGAAATATATGGATCAATATATGATTTATCTATATCTATCGCATTTTCAAAATCTTTTTCTGCTTTATCATATTTGCCAGACTCGGCACGATCTACTCCTCGATTATGATAGTATTTAGCATCTCTAGAGGAACAATTTCTCAATAACAAGAAAATAAGAATTATACAAATAATGGCAAGCAACCACTTTAAAAAACCAAAAGACTTTGAAGATGCTCCAGTGTTGCTATTCAAATCTTTTTCATTAACAACTGAGGTCTTGATAAAAGCAGCCTTTTTTTCGTCCTGTTCTTCTTTAGATAAAGAGGCCTCTTTTAAAATTTTAACTTTAGTAATTTGAGGTATAACCTGTTTTGTGGAGATTTTTTTGGAAAAATTAACAACTGGTAATTCTTCAAAATCATTGAAAGGAAGATCTTTTGGCCATGCATCTAAAAGACCACCTGGAGGTAAAAGATTAAGCCTATACATCTCATTACCCTTGGAAAGCATAAGCTCAAAATTATTAGGAACTGAAAAGGATATAGACTCCCCGGAATTCCTATCCATCCATGTTTTAATACTTTCTGAATTAATTTTCAAAAAAGGATCCTCCTGGTTGTACTGGAGAACCACATCTTTAAAAGTTGTAATTAGGCTTGAAGAATTATCATCAAAAGCCACAATATTGTTTGCTTTTTCAGACGATGCAACCAAACGTGCGTCAGCAACAGCTCCATCTGCTGGATTAAATATTTGTTTATTTAATCCTTTTACTATAGAATTAATTTGATTGCTTAAGGGGTGAATTCCAGAGGCTAAATTTTGACCATCATTTGAGGTTGCAGTTATTTGTTTTCTGTTAATTCTTATGCATTTTTGTTTAGGTAAATAACCAATGACAAAAAGATGTCCTTCGTTAAGGTGTTGCCAATCAGTGTGTGTTTTCTCAGAAAACCCTTTCAAGCCGCCATTATCGTCAATAATTTTATCAATTAAAGGTTTTGCAAACTCTTCAGCCTGGATAGGGATAAGTATATGTTCATTATCGCTACGGAATAGTATAGGGCATAATATAAAATTCGAAAAATCCCTTTTATTTTCATTAATAGAATTAGAATCATAAATTGGCTCTAGGCCTAAAATCCAATTTGGGGATTTTGTTACATTTGCAAGTTGGGTTTCGTTAAAAGCAACTGTTTCTTTAGTAATTGAACCTAAACTAGTTATAACTATTAGACATAAATCGTTAACAATAACTTTTTCGATTTTATATCCATCTCCATCCCAGTAAGTTATATTTCCAGTCGGATCATCGTAGGCACTTTTGATATTTATATCGTTTCTAATTAAAATTTTATCTATCTCTACACTTATGGTTTCAGCATTAAAATGTTTATAAATTAAAGGCATAGATCCAACAGCAAAAGACCAATCTTGAAATTCATCCGAATTAGTAAATCCAGTTTTATCAAAATCTGAATTGTATTTAACTTTATTAAAATCAAGTCCATTAAGATTTGGGAAAATTGATCTTAAAACTATAGAAATTCCTTGTGTATTAATGGCTTCAGAAATATTCATTATATGTAAATGATTAGAAAATTAAAAAATACAAAAAGGGCAAAAATAAATATTGATGAAAATTTATTGTTCTCAAATTTCCATAAGTTTATTTTTTTTGTGTGTTGAGCTATTATGATGAATATATTTAAAATAATAAAAATTATAACTAGGTTATTTATTAAATCTGCCTTGGTTAAAACCTGTAGTGAAGGCATGGAGTTTTCAACAAAATATTTATTTCCAACCGCTCCAAAAATACCACCTAAACTCAAAGTTATTCTTGTTTCAAAAAACTTTGAGTCTATGAAAAAAACTAAAAAGGAGATTAAAAATGACAGAAAACCACCAAAAAATAATTTAAAAAACAAATAAGATCCTTTTCTATCAATATTTATATTAAAAATCAAGTTTTCATAAATTGCTGATCTTTTCCCCTCAACATAATCATCAACAATAGCGCTCTCAAAGTATTGCTTAGTGGTAGTCATACTTTTTATATTAAATCCATCTAAAAGGTATTTAAATCTTTCTGGATTGATTTTTGGAGGAAACTGCTTTGACTCCTCGATCCTTACCAACGAAGTGTCTTGAGTGGTTTGAAATATAATTTTTAAAATTTGATTATCAAATGGGTAATCTCTAAGATTCCATTTATGAGGTAATTCGAACTCATAATATGAAGAATACTTAGAAATACTATCAATGATTTCAGGATATTTGAATTTATCATCAAAATAAATATCACTAACATAAGTTTGGTCACTTTCGGGATAAATTATTTTTATATAATCTACAGATGGAATAAATCTTAAAGAATCTCCTTTGGATGTAACTTCTAATGAATCCCGGTTAGTTGAAACATAACAATCAAAAACAGTGTAAAATTTTGTACTTTTAATATCAAGGTCTCTAACTTCGGAAATATCTAATTGTATTTGAAATTCAACCGGAAGTTCCAAATCATCATTTTCACTCAAAGCAAAAGGGAATTGAAAATCGCCTGATCTTATTTTATCTCTGTAACTTAATGTGTCTTTATCATTTTGTGAAAAAGATAATAAGGTGAAAAAGAATAGTAAAAAAGAATAATATGGTTTCATTTTGTTAAATTAAAATCCTAAATATCATACTACTAACACTTCTACCAAAGCTTCCATGAGTTTTATTCAAAATTTTTAGCATATATAAAATATTTAATTTCCACTTCCCCATCTTGGTCCAGAGTGTCCCATAAAACCAGAGGTTACTTTATATCCATTAATACGGGCAATATTAGTAGCACCATCCTCCAGCATTTTACTACCACAGTTTAAATAATCAACACACATACTAGTGGAAAAATTTTGTCGTAATGCTTTCAATAATATTGTTTCTGAACCTGGCTGACCCAAACGAATATAAAACGGATAGTTTCTAGCAATAGTTCTAACTCCATTTTTGCCAATAGCTGAGGTTAAATTATTTATAGCGTTAGGGTGATACTTCAACATTTCAACTAAAACATCACCTGCAGCAAATCGAATGGATTGGTTATTGTTACGCATCTTTTGCTTCATTATATAAACTACCGGCTCACCTATTCTAGCTAATAATTCAATAGCATCTCTGTCATCAGCCATTTTCTCACTTAAATATTCAATAGCTTGATCCGGATATATAGAAATTGAATAAAGTAATTCTTTTGAAGATTTATTTTCATTCCATTTTTTTGTAATCTCCTCTATACCGGTTTTTCCATGATTATTTATTGATTTTGCTAAAGATTTTTGAAAAATAGTAGAGCTATTTTTGATCATTAAGCCATTTAAAATAAACGAAATTTTATTTTTATTAGAAATAGTATGTTGAGGGTTTGGATCCGTTATGAATGAGACATATTTATCTAATTTTATATCTGTTTTTTCAGAATAACGTTTTAACATATCTTCTAATGCATCAATAACCAAATATTTTTTTGATTTTGTAGTGGAATGAAAATCTAGCAATAATTTAGAAGCTTTCGTATCTAATGAATCAGCTAAAGAATATGCAATCTCTGTTCTTTCCTCTACATCATTAGATCCAATTAATTGTTGAACTTGATCCTCAATATTATTGGGACCACATGAAGTAAAAAGTATAATGAAAGAATAAAAAAATGTTAAAAGTAATATTAATTTCTTGTTCATGATTTTATGAATTTTTTCAATTTAACTTATAATTATTTATTTTGAAGTACATATTTAGTACACAAGTTTAATTTTACTAAAAAAATTAAAAAACTATTGAACTATTTTCTAAACTTTATAGCTCGGTTTATCGATTTTTAAGCAAAAAGATATTCAACTTTTTTATGCGAATTCTAACCAAAGTAAATCAACAACACAGCAATAAGTATTAGTATTAAAAGTGTCAACAACATGTCAGATAGTTTACCTACGGCCATAATATTCAATTTTTTTAAATTTATTATTAGATTTTTTTATGAATAAAGTTAATATTACAATTAGTTTCATATTGATAAGTGCCTTTTATTCTATTATAAATTATTGGAGCTTTTAATTCTTGTCTCATGTAATTTATATAATTATAAATAGTCCGCTCAGAAACATTTAACTTCAAAGCTAATTTTTTAGGACTACCAGTTGAATCTGTTAGAATTTTAGAGTGAATTTTTTTTATAATTCGAATATCCATAATTTACTAGTAACAATATTAGTTAAATGCACTGAAGCTATATTTCAGTTTGGTTAATTGTCAAAAAAAAATTATTTTAAGAAAAACAAATGGAAAACATTTGGAAAATTTTTGGAAAAAAATTTCCCTATCTTTTTTCAAAAAAATTGTAGATTTAATAAAATTTATTTCATGTATAAAGAGGTTATTCTTGAATCATTTAAAAAAGGTAGAAATGAAATTTCTGGAAAAACTACAAAGTCTCAAATTGCAGAACATATTTCAATTTATTTATTGAATGAGTATAAAATTCAGGTTAGTGGAAGAACACTGCGAAATTTATTTAATGATGCAAGTACTATCGCTGAAAATAACGATATTTCTATCAATTCCTCATTTGTCAATGCATTATGTAATTACCTGGGATATAAAGATTACAATCTTTTCATTAAAGATAAACATGACCCAATTCCCAGTAAATTAATTTCAAATACTAAAAATAATTGGATAATTATTTTTATTGGTTTGATTACTATTTCATTTGTTATTGGATTCGGAAATTTTAATCAAGAACGATGGATGCAATGGGATGGTGAAAAATATGTAGAAGTGAAATTCAACAAAAAAAAGTATAAATTAGATCAACTAGAATTATTAGATAAAAAGGTCATTAATAGCTTTCATAAAACAATACCAAATTGCAAAACTTCTTTTTTTGATGAAAAAGGAATAGAAAAATTGTGGTATGGAAAAAACACTAATAAAGAAATAGAATTTTTCTCTTCATTGGGAAGGCATCCAGAAACTGAAAAAACTTTAAAACCAATAACGCGATATATGATCAAAAAATATGTTTGTAAGAGTTACTAAATAAGAAACATATTAAAGATTATAGATCATATGACTAAAAACTACAAAAAAATTATTATGTGAAAGTTTTAAAATAATTCTTTTAAACTATTTTGTAAAAAATAAAAAAACATGAATAAAAAAATAGCGATTAAAGCCACATTAAGTATTCTTTTTTTAGTTTGCTTATTAGACATGCCATACGGATTCTACGAGTTTGTTAGGTTTACAGGAATGATAGGTTTTTGTTTATTAGCCTTTGAGAACTATCAGAAAAATCAGATGTGGTTTGTAATATGGATAAGCTCTGCTCTTTTAATTAATCCTTTTTTTAAAATAGCTTTGGGAAGAGATCTATGGAATATTATTGATGTGATCTGGGCAATTTTACTAATTATTAGTATGATTATAAATAATAGAGATGTGCTATAAAATTAAAGAAATAGGTGAAGGAACATTAACTATCTTTATTTTAGCTATTCTAATACCCATCCAGAAAAATTTATGATTATAATGAGTAAAGTAAAAAAAACATTTAGTAGTTTATTATTTAACTCTCCATCTAAAGGATATTCTTTAAGTATGTATTTATCTATCCAAAATTCAATGCCAAATACAATTATTATTCTTACAATAAAAATGTAAACAACTAACCACAAAAAAACTAGAGGCATCCATAGAAGGCTTATTGTATTTTTATCCAAAATATTTTCAGCTGTATCAAGAATACTTGGAATGAATTTTATTGAAGATGAGATTATTATATCTAAAGAAACTACTGTAAATATTCCAATAAGCACTAGGAAACCATTGTAAATTTCATTAGAAAATTCCTTTCTTTCCTTTTTTATATCTTCTGAATTTCTGTTCAGTTCAGATATGATAGATTTTCTTCTCTCTTCTTTAGTATTCATAGCTAGGTTGTTTCAGATTAAGTACCAAATATAAAAAAGTTTAGAATATACATTATCGGACTATTTTTAAATTTTCTAGCTCGAATAATGGATTTTAAGCGAAAAGATATTTGAGTATTCAATAAAAACTAACTACAATTCATTTTAGAGTTTGATAAAGAATGATAATTGACACACTTATATTACCAACATTATTTGGCATATTCGTATTTTATTTAATTGTAAAGTCAATAATCAAACTTTATAATTGGATATCTTCAAGGCTAAAATAATTTAGCAAGAACCCTTATAAGAATAATTATTATGATGAAATTTATTAAAGCTGTATTTAAATGTATTGGCTTGGCTCTTTCTAGAATAATTTTTTATACTTGGGAATAATTTTTTCTAAAAACAGCTAAATCAGACCTAAAAGAGTTCGACTTCACTCCCCTTGGCTCCACTTTATTAAACCTCAACTAATTAATAATCAATTGGTTGAGGTTTTTTCTAGTTAACTATTAGTCAACAATACTTAAAAAAGGTTTAATATTAGTT